>Ga0247609_10002628_pt1 | contig 18858 bp, 11 predicted proteins | sample 172DNAGHGlowgp2_FD_193487 | JGI IMG/M metagenome (GOLD analysis project Ga0247609, IMG submission 193487) | Sheep rumen microbial communities from Palmerston North, Manawatu-Wanganui, New Zealand - 1728 DNA GHGlow gp2 | ecosystem: Host-associated > Mammals > Digestive system > Stomach > Rumen ...
CACATTTTTGTACATTTACCATCTTTCCCATTATCATCTCAATTATCACACTCCTCTCATGATCATTTATCTATTTTACCATCTCCACATGTATCCTTTATACACATCTTCACATCTTCTTTACAATTCCTACAATCTTCTGCCTCCTCTATCTCTCCATTTCAACAATGTGCTGTACATTTTCACACATCCTCTTCACAATTCTTACAATTCTCTCACTTATCTATCTCTCCATTTCAACATGTATCTTTTTCTTCATTGTCTCAATTAACTACACATTTCTCTCATAAATCTACTGGACACGTCTTACAATCCTCTTTCGCATCATTATCTATTTCTCCATTACCACATTTTGGTTTATTTGGATCATATATTGTACACATTTTCGTACATTTACCATCTTTCCCATTATCATCTCAATTATCACACTCCTCTCATGATCATTTATCTATTTTACCATCTCCACATGTATCCTTTATACACATCTTCACATCTTCTTTACAATTTTTACAATCTTCTGCTGGCTGTTTTTCTCCATCTCCACACGTTGCGCTACATTTTCATACATCTTTTTCACAATTCCTACAATCTTCTGCCTCCTCTATCTCCCCATTTCAACAATGTGCTGTACATTTTCACACATCCTCTTCACAATTCTTACAATTCTCTCACTTATCTATCTCCCCATTTCAACATGTATCTTTTTCTTCATTGTCTCAATTAACTATACATTTCTCTCATAAATCTACTGGACACGTCTTACAATCCTCTTTCGCATCATTATCTATTTCTCCATTACCACATTTTGGTTTATTTGGATCATATATTGTACACATTTTCGTACATTTACCATCTTTCCCATTATCATCTCAATTATCACACTCCTCTCATGATCATTTATCTATTTTACCATCTCCACATGTATCCTTTATACACATCTTCACATCTTCTTTACAATTTTTACAATCTTCTGCTGGCTGTTTTTCCCCATCTCCACACGTTGCGCTACATTTTCATACATCTTTTTCACAATTCCTACAATCTTCTGCCTCCTCTATCTCTCCATTTCAACAATGCGCTGTACATTTTCACACATCCTCTTCACAATTCTTACAATTCTCTCACTTATCTATCTCTCCATTTCAACATAAATCACAACTTCACGCATCCAAAGGACATGTCTTACAGCTCTCTCACTCATCTAATACACCATTTCAACAACAAATTCATACATCCTGTGGACAATTCCTACAATTTTCTCACTTATCTATCTTCCCATTTCAACATGTAGAAAATATCCAACAATTTTGAGCATGATACTCAGGACAACCATCATTAGAGTTTCAAGGTATATCTATACAGCTATCTAAACTATCAGACACTCAATCTCAATCTTGATCCTCGTCCAAGATCATCACAGACTTATCACCATAATCAGAAAAAGATGACGATAGAAATTGAGAAAGCATAATCTCACAAACTTCTCAAATTCAATTATTATTTAAATCAGATTGATCCGAATTTGAAGTAAAAGGACAATTATCTAAAGAGCAAACTCACAACTGTTTTTTTAAAAGGTCAACATTTACATTACCTTCTCAAATAGAGCAATCCGCAGACTCGTTCTTAATAATACCTACAAAATTTTTAATTCCATCTCCATCTATATCATCATCACAAACATCTGGAATATCATCTCAATCCTGATCACATTTATACCTTGAAATATTACCATTTTTTATTGCAAATTCACATACATCAACAGCATTTACATGTACTGTTCATTGATTAGCCAATTCCACACATCTATTTACTTCTACCAAATTAGTCAACAATTTATCTCATGCAACAGGATAACCATAATCCAACAATATTTTAGAAAAATCTGGATTGTACACAAATTTCTTTTGTCATACTTGATAACTAGTAAACAACGACATAGCCGAAGAAAATGGATACATTTTCAATTTTAATTCCATTTTTTCATCTTGATTATATCACAAACGACTTCATTCCACATTTACAGCATATGATTGCATCAAATTAGGATTTTGTACCGAAATTGTAATAATATTATTCAAAACACTTCCATCTTTTAACACAACATCATATTGAATTGTTTTCAGTCAAGCTTCATTATAAACATGTTTTTGTATTAAATCATCAGATTCTAACACCTCTCATCCCCAATCAATTCTAATCTTTTCAATATCCGTTCTCAATATTCACACTAAATTAAATATAATTGAAGTATTTTCCCATAAATTTCATGGACTTACAGTTGCTCCAACAAATTTTGGAGTTCATGCTTGTAACATTGTAAACATCGACACCGCCCTCAATTCTCAATTTTTATATCATTTTGCTGTTACAACATATTTACCATCCTCTTTTATAGTAACCTTATAATCATCCGAAATCTTTTGTAATTTTTCTCACAAATCATTAATATTCCAAGAAATTCTATCCAAATCCCCAGAATACAGAGTAGTAAATGTATAATTAACATTTCAATTTTTTAACAAAACAGTTGGTTTAATACTCAATACATAATTTTCAAATTTCGGCAATGCTATAAATATCTTATTCATTGCAAATGCTTGTGCTCCATTTTTCGCTGTAGCAATAGCCTTTACTGTAAAAGCCCCAGAACTTCTAAAAACATGACTAACTTTATCCCCATTATTAACAATCTCTCTATTTCAATCTCAAAAATCTCGTTCAATTTTAGCTATATTTCAATTTGTCATAGGAACAAATCTTACATTAGTTGGAAATCATGTGCTTATAGCATCTACATTAATAAAAAAACTAAATCAAGATTCTTCACCACCTAATGGAGTTTGATCTAAATTTTTCTTTCGTAAAGAAATCAAAATATGATTATTATCATCAACTATTCAAATAGGATTCTTTTTTCAATCTCAATCTATATCTTCATCACATACATTTCAAATTCAATCTTCATCCATATCATACTGATTTAAGTTAAACACATAAGGACAATTATCATCTCAATTAGTAATCGAGTCACAATCATAATCTACATTAAAACTACAACTAGCATAATTATCATAAACTGCGGAGAAAATACGAATAGCTTCATCTCATTTCATATTCGAAAATGATGCAACTTTTTGAGCATCTTCAATTGAAATAATTCACTCTTTATACAAAATATTCAACTCACTTACTGGCCAATATCACGTACCTATCACACCAAAAGACTGAAAGTTACATGCAGACAAATTATACATACAATATTTTAACCAAGCCTGAAATTCATCATTTGTCTGAGCATATCATATTCTTGAATCGGCCTTATCTATCACAGATATATTAGTTTGATTAAGAACTCTCATTTGAATACTATTTTTTTTCAATCATTTTTTCCAAGATTTTACTTTTGGCCAATCTATCAAATATTTACTTCTAATCTGATCCTGAACAATATTTAAAACAGTTTGATAAAATTCTGATGTAGTTATCATTTCTTGTCCACAGAAACTTCATTTACATTTTGTAGAAGTAGATGGATATCATGCCATATATCCATTATCTCCGACATATGCCACACAATAATAATATGATTTTTTATCCCAAACTCCCGCTTCATAATTTACATCATCAAAATCTTTTCCATCAATAGCTCTAAAATTATTCCAAAATTTTTGAGTATAAGTCTGTCTCATCCAATCTGGAGACTGTATACAATCCTGACAGTTAGCAGCATTCAAAAGTCTAGCTACTTCATAACGAGATATAGAATCCTTTTTTGAAAAAGAAACAATATCCAAACCAACCTCTGACAATCTTTCTGCAAATGTTTCAGCCCTTACATATCATACACTGAAGCTTAATAAAGAAAGTAGGAATAATCCTATATAAAATTTACTTCTAATTTTATCAAACATAACATTTTTTATACGAATAAAAAATCATGCAAAATCCCACAAATTATATGTACTAATAATATTATCTTTTGCAAATAAAAAATACAAAATTAATCTGACTTTTTTCTATTTTTTATATAATTCTCTAAATAATTAAAAATCTCTTTTTCATTATTCCTATCATTTATATCGGTTAGCACCCAATCAAAAGCCTGTTTCAGCAACTCTCAAACCAAACGTGATGGTTCAAGCTCAAAATGCTTCATCAATTTCTCACCATCTATCGCTAAATCTTTCATTTCAAATTGTCATTCAGAATTTTTAAGCTGATTTAATAATTCTTTGAGATAATAAGAATCCGTCAAATCTGAAGAATTTTGAAGCGGATTTTCCTGCCCAAGTCTATCTGCAATATTTATATCAAAGAGATTATTTACCATTTCATATCATTTTTCGCTGTACAATTTTCTGACTTTTTTAATTCGATTATTTGGATGGGAATTCAGAATTTCTCCAGGTGTATGATGTTCATGAATATATCGCTCTATCGTTTCAATTTCTTTTTTGGAAAATCCAAGATCCGAAAAATCCTCTTTCATCAATACAGGTGAACTTTCACGATGATTCAGTGGTCATGAAAAGATAATTTGCCTTTCTTCCTTGGTCTTCGCTTGATCGTAAGCAGCATACTGTGCAACCTTTCACACATCGTGATAAAGCATTGCAAAACGTACGAGATAGTCAGAATTCATTTCCTGAATCGCCTTTAGCGAAAGCATAATGTGTGTATACACATCAAATGCATGATAACGAATCGGCTGATCCACAAATTTAGTCTTTGCTAATGCAGGAAAAAGAATTGGAAGCATTCCGCTAGCATCCAAGAGTACCACAAAAGCAAATGGATTTCATTTCTGGAATGGTTTGCATAGTTCTTCTTTGATACGTTCTTTAGCTACATGAGCTAGAAGTGGAGTATTTTTTTTGATTGATTCCCACGTCTCAGCAGAAAAATCAAAAAGCTGAACTTTTTCTTTTACCCCATCTTGTTCCCCCTTTTTAAAGGGGGATACGGCAAAGCCGAGAGGAATTTTTTCAGATTTCTTTGACTTATTTTTTTTATCTAGCTGAAGCAATTGATAATTACAAACATTCACAAGTCTTAGCCCACGAATCAAACGTAATGCATCTTCTCAGAAACGTTGATCAGCTTCTCATACTGTAGTCAATTTTCTATGAATTATCGATTCAATTCATCACGTCGAATCTATCAAAACACGGAATAATTTTTCAGATTTTTTTTCTTCTTTATCTCAAGTTACATAACATTCATTTTGAGTTTCCACTAAATAACGAAAAGCATATTCATCAAAATGTGATTGCGGAAATACTTGTGAAATAAACTGTGAATCTGTAAGAATCAGTAAATTTATATCAGAAAAATAACAATATCACTGCATTTTAAGAACTTTGAGCAAATCTGATTCTGACAAAGTTTTTGGATTTTCTTTCGTGAAATCTAATTCTTTCTTTGTCTTTTGTTCAACTGAAAAATAATACATCGCATTAATAGAAAAATCTCTTCTTTTAGCATCAAGCAAAATATCATTACTCCAGTTTATCTCTCATGGATGACGAAAATCTTCATAATCTCATTCTGTTCTAAGAGGAGTGAGCTGATAACTACGCTCTTTCTCAGTAGAAGGAATCAAAGTGATTGTTCAGAATTTATCAGTTTTGAAATGGGAAAGTCAGTCAGTATTTATTTGGGAATCGAGTTCTTCTGGTTTTCACTCACATGTAAAATCTATATCAAGTGGATCCTTACTAATTCAAAGTAACAAATCACGCACACATCATCATACCAAAAAGATATCAGAAATCTGTACTCTTTTCTGCAAAAAATTCTGGTGATAATCTAAATATTTTAAAGCTCAGAAATGAAGCATTACATTATTTGTGTACTAAATAAGCTCATTTTCAAATCAATAATTATTTGTAAATAATTACTAACGTTTTTCAACATAAATCAAAATAAAAATCTGTATTTTAGATTTCATTCCTCTTGAAATTTCAATGGATTTTTTTATATTACATACTAACCACCACGAATAATTTTATTCATTCAAATTATCTATTATGAAAAAGTGAATTCATGCTCCTTATTACCAAGACGTTGAAGTTACATGTATCTGTGGAGCTACTTTCAAAATAAACGCTACAGTTCCTGGACCTATCAAAGTAGAAACTTGTTACCAATGTCATCCAGCTTTCAACGAAAATAAGGAAGTTAAGAAAGTCATCAAATGAAGAATGGAAAAATTTTTGGAAAAACAAGAAGCTATCAAAGCTGCACAAGCAAAAAAATCTGCTTAATGGTTTCATGGTATTCCTTCATTTTGAAGGTATGCCTTGACTGTGGACAATCCACTTTTTATCAAGGCAAGCTAACTACCCATGCTCAGACATTATTTACTATGAAGATATGTAGATTTAAAGAACGTAGAAGACATTCTAGCCCACAGTCCTTTCATATATTTGAGAGGTGTATTGGTCTATAGTGTTCTTCTTTTTGTTGTATATGTAGCATATGCAATATCTCAACAATATCCTGAATACCAAAACGTACCATACGTAAAACGAATTGCATGAATACTCTGACTATTCATTTTTTTCAAATGGTTACTTGGATTTTTAAATCTATATCTCGATTGTATCCTGATTAGTAAAGATGCTTTGACTGTATTTTTACGAGATTGAATATTAGAATACAAAACAGAAATCATCGACCGATCAAAAATATTGGTCGTTTCTCACCGTCAAGACAGTATACGAGATAAACTATGTGGAAAATGAGACTTACTAATACAAATGTGAAACGATATAGATTTTTCATTCAGCGACATTTCTCATCCCAAGAAATCTGCTTCTAAACTAACCTTAAACAAGAAAAAATATGAAGAAGCCAAAAAGAAAAAAATTGAAGAAGATTTACAGTGAGATCAAAGACAATTCGATATTTTAGTAGATGCTTTATGAGAAGTTATTAGAGATTATATGGAAAACAAAAATAACGAAGAAATATACGAAGAATAACATTTATCTGTAACAAAAATCCAAAAAATGAAAGATGAACAAATCAAAATCTGATGAATTACTTGGATTCATCTAGTAGACCCAGATAAGAAACAAATTGATAAACTTGTGGATAAATATGATTTACATGAAATCATCGAACAAGATTTTTTAGATTTTACAACCCAAGATAAAATTGATACATACGATGACTGTATTTTTTTGGTCATGCGTTTCCCCAAATTCAACACAAAAACCAAAAAACATTTTGCAAATCACATGCACGCAATTTTATGAAAAAATTTTATCATCACAGTAACTTCGCACGTAACAAGCAACGTAGAAAAGATTCAAAATCAATACCGTAAAGAAATTGCAGAAGCTGAAGATGATGAAAAATTCAAATTATCTCCATACTATATCCTGTATAAAATCATCGATGCAATGTACGATAAAGTTTTGACTTGAATGAACAAATTTTCTCTAGATCTAGTAAAAATCGAAGATGCCACCATGGATGCTAATTCTATCACACAAGAAACCCTTTCGGAATTATTAATCAAAAAAAGAAGCGCAGTTTTAATGAGACATATAATCAGCCCACACACAGAAATATTAAGTGAATTACAAACAGCTACAATAAATTTTTACGAATGAGATTTAGATGTATATTTCGAGGATCTACTCTATAAAACTGATAAAATATTATCACTCGTATCTATCGCTCATGAAAACACAGAATCATTATTTGACGTCTCAGACACTCTCACAACAATCAGAACTAATAAAATAATTTCAATTCTTACCATATTCACAGTACTACTATGAATATTAACACGAATAAGTTGATTATATTGAATGAATGTAGCGCTTCCTGCACAAGATTTTGTAGGAGTTTTTTGGCGACTATTATGAGGAATGATATGACTAACTATTTGAAGTATGATTTATTTCAAATGGAAAAAACGATTTTAAATATAAAAAAACACCTAAAAGGTGAATGCAATAAAATAAATATATTTCTGTTCAAAAATACTGTAGCACAGGCGGTGAGGGGATCGAACCCCCGACAGCGGTTCCGAAGACCGATGTGTTACCACTACACCAACCACCCATATTAGATTTTTTGTAATAATTTTACACAAGAACTATTTATTTTTTCTATCAACTCAGACTCTCCTTCTTTTCTCAAAAAGCTTTTCAATGCTTCAATAGCTTCCTGTGCTTGCTCTCTTTTAGTGATTTGAGAGAAATTTTCAACAGGAAGGTAAAGATTAGCAAATATTTCTAGTATATCATAGTCATTAGATGTGATTTCATAGGTATGTTTATCTCACTGTATGTTCTCTGAAATCTGAATAAAAACTCATTCATCCTGTAGATTCTTTTGAATATTTTTTATTTTATCTCATATCGACAAAAATTGTCCGAAGAGTGGAAGCTGAATCTTGATAGCAGATAGTTTTTCTCATTTATTTTCAAATTTTCAATATAGAAGAGTTAGTCCAAAAAGAAATCAGATTTTTCATTTTGTATCTAGGTCTTCAATCATAATTTTACTATGTGATTCACCATTTTGTATTAAAACTCATTTTGGACTATTTGATAATTCAATATTTAATCATAATTTTTCAAACATCTCATTTTTTTCTTCTACGGCCTTAGTCGGAAAATATGGCAAAAAATTATAAAATCATCAGTTCTCCTCATCAAAAGCATAAAAAACCTGACAAGCTGTTAAAATTCAAATTTTAATACCATATGTTAATTCGTTTAATTCTAAATTTCAATCTTTCAAGAAAAATACATTCATTGTTGATCATAAATTTTTGGATTCAATCAGTTTTATTTCCCTTTTATGCCATACATAAAATATACAATTTTCTCCTTCAAAATCGAATCACTGAAAATTATGATGATAAGTCTTACCTGTATATAGTTGTTCATCTTCTTTAATTAAAAACGCCATCATTATTATTTTACAGATAAAACTTTATTTTCAGTTTTTAATATTTTATATAGCATCAACAATTCTATACAATTTACCATTAATGAACTTCATCATGCACTTATAAATGGCAAAGTAATTCATGTCGTCGGAATAATTTGTACATTCACTCACATATTCACAAAAGTTTGCACAATAATTAATGAAATAATTCAGACTCAAATCAATTTTAAGTGTGGATCATTAACTTTTTGTAAATGTTTCAAAACATATCGAAACATCCAAACATAAAGTATAATTAATAACATATTACCAACAAATCATATCTCTTCTGAAAAAGCAGCAAAAATAAAATCACAATAGGCCTCCGGCAAATTTGAATATTTCTGCAAACCATTACCATACCCATTTCCAAAGAATCATCATCAACCAATAGCAATTAATGCTTGCGTGGTTTGCCAACCTGTCCTTTCCCTTTCATCCTCTATTTTTTCTTTATCTGTCGTAAAAAAGTATTCAAAACGTTTTGTTATATAACTAAACTTATCACTCATCAAACCCAATGTTAGTCACGCCACAACTCCAGCTCATAGTCAAATTCACAAAATCGCTAACGTTTTATTTAATTTTAATCAAGCAAACCGAACCATTATAAGCGCAGTTGCTCATATAATCAGAACTGTTCAAAAATCAGGTATCAATAAAAACACAAAATATAACAAAGCACTCAATACAATAAAGGTTAACAAAAACTGTGGAGAATCCATATTCTCTTTTTTTCTCATTAACCAACTAGCCAAAAATATTACATAAGCTAATTTAAAGAATTCTGAAGGTTGTATACTCGGAATACCAGGAATATCAAGCCATCATCTTGCTCAATTATAATTTCATCCCAAAGAAGTAAATACAAGACATTGCAATACAAAAGTTCATACCATAACGATTCATGCAAATTTATGATTCTTTAGTGTTTTAACTGGGAATTTTCGTAAAAATACGACAATAATAATTGTATATATAATAGCCTTTATTTGCTGATGAAAATAGTAATAATTCGTAGGATCAACAAAATTTGCTGATTTGGCAGTCATGATGAATGATTCATACACACTAGTGCTATAAACAGCTAGTAATCAGAATATTAATAATAAGATTCAATTTATCAGTAAAGGCATTATCTGTATATTGATACAAAAATTCTAAATCTGAATGTATTTAAAAGCTTAGAATTTTCAATTGTTTATTTTACTTCTTCTGGCGGTAAATATAGACATTCTCGTCAATTTAATTTATGGTCAGTAGCCACATATACATCTTTCATATTACAGTCTCATTTTTCAATAGTTTTTCAATTTTTATCTAATATATCTGTAATTTCCAGTATTCACATATCATCTGGAGATATGAAATTTAATTTCATTCAGCGACGGATTTCCTCTTTTGGATCGATATGATGATAAATAATTCAGTCTTTTTCTTTTGTATCTTTAGAGAAAATTCCAAAGAAATTTCTATTGAATAATGGTCAGGCTGTTCATTTTGTGGTTGTAACTAATTCTTCAGTAGTTGTCTTCCTTTCTTCTGGTGAGATTTCTCCATCAGGGAATTCTTGTAAATTATGGAATAAGAATCCATCTCGATATGTTCTATGTGGAATCATTTCTACTAAATTTCTAATATTTTCATCAATAGATTTTCAGTTAGCTATACAGTCGCGTACATGTCTATAAGCTTTAACAACTGCTGCTACGTAGAATTCTGATTTACTTCTTCATTCAATTTTCATTGAATCTAAAATTGGCATTAATTCGTTTAGACGGTCAATTGTACACAAATCACGAGAAGAAAATATGTGTTCACCATTTTCATCTTCTGTTACTTCTAGCATTTTTCATTCTCTTCTGGCTTCTTGAATGAAAACTCTGTATTGAAATCTACATGAATGATTACATTCTCATTTGTTTGCTGGGCGTCCTCATAAATAATCTCAAAGTAAGCAACGTCCAGAATATGTCATACACATTGCACCGTGGATGAATGCTTCTAACTCTATTTCTGGTACGGCTTTTTTTATTTCTTCTATTTCTGATACATGTAATTCTCTAGCCAAGATTATTCTTTTTACTCATAAATCCGCCCAAAATTTTACACTATCAGAATTTAATGTGGTAGTTTGAGTAGATAAATGAAGAGGTATATTTGGTAAATATTTTCTAATTATTCTAAATGTTCATGGATCAGAAAATATGATACTATCAGCACCACAATCTGCGATTTTTTCTGTAATAGATTCAAAAATCTGAATATCTTTATTTCTTGGAAAGATATTCATAGTAAGAAATGCTTTAGTTCACTGTGCATGAAGTTGATTTATAGTATCTTTCAAATCATCAAAATTATAGAGTTTATTTTGTCTCATTCTAAGAGATGTAAAAGGCACTCATAAGTATACTTCTTCAGCTCAATAAGCGGAAGCTACCACAGCTTTTTGATGAGATCATCCTGGTGCAACAATTGATGGAATATTCATTTTCACAAAAATTTATCATAAAATTTTACGATTCTCATTATAATTTATTGCTTGTTTTTCTCAATGAATTTTTATCTTCTTTGGATAATTTCCAAAATCGTATTTAGAGAATTTTCAGTTTGATTTGTAATAATGTATCTATGATATACATGGTCTAAATTATTATTTAGTACAATTACTGTATTTTTATCTTGTCCAAATGTTCGTGTTCACTCTCAGGCATCTCATTTTCATTCAGCTTTAAAAGTTCAATCTGAACCGAAATAAATAGTATTTTCTCAATTGTTTTCAGATATGTAATTGTAATGTAATTCGTTTGTTTCTTTGAGTAATTCATCATCTTCTGGAGTGTGGTTGTAATATCGGATTTTATCACAGAAATTACACTCAAAATTATTTTCAGTTTCAGGAACGATAGTTATTCCAAAATATTCTTCAGCCATTTCTAGAAGAGATCTTCCGTCTAAAAATTCATAATCTTCATTGAATAATTTTTTAGCAGCTTCATTAGAGAACATTTCTTTTATAGAGTTTGTATATTCACTTCAATCTTTTGCTAAAACGACATCTGTTACTACATAATTAGCTCAATCTTCTGAGAAAGTGGTGACTTTCATTGGGATACTAAATCCACAACTATTATTCAGATTTCATCTTTCATCGATGTAATATCATTCACCAATGGCATCTATATATCGTTCAGCCATTCCATTGCCTAATGATTTCATTCATAATTCTGCATAATTAACGAACATTTTAGATTGATCATCACAAGAATAATTATCTTCAATATAATTAATAATTGCATCTTCAAGAGTAACATATTGACCTATTTCAACTCATGTTTCAGTTGGATTTTCACATTTTCATACATAAAAATCTATTGTACTACAAAAAGATCAATCAGAAAAGAAACAAGTGCTCATATAATTTCAGTCTGGAAATTCTTGTCTAACAACATTTCATCAATGAGATTTACAGTGAACTTCATCCACGCTCATTCAAGTTCAATATGGAGATAGTCATTTTTGTGTATTATTAGAAATATTGTTTCCACATCCTGCTAATAAAAATACACTCAATAAACAGATACTAAACAGTCATTTTTTCATTTAACTAGATTTTGGGAATAAACTTACTTACTACTCAGTAGACTATATTTTATAGTCAGAGTTTCAATTTCTTCTTTTGTTTTTGCATATTCTTCTTCTGTTTTTGTACGTTGTTCTCATTCTAAAAGAGGTAGACGTTCTTTTAGTAAATTTAATTTGTCATCTAAGTTTTTTATTTCTTTTTCAATATTTTCTAAAGATTCTTTATCTTTTGTATGTACATCATTTCATGGTTGTATACCTATTATCAAAGCATCATCAGAAAATGTTTCATATCATAATGGCGTTTGTTCATGAAGCCTAAGATAAGTAATATCTAAGATATGGAAATAATTTATAAAAATTTGTTCGTATTGTGAAAACAAATCACATACAGTTGGATTTGTTTTTATAAAAATATTGCAAGACTCATGTTGCTTAATATTATATTCTATTTTCATTTCTTTTATTTTAATAAATGCGTTATAAATCACTTTTAAATTATAATTTATCGATTTATTTAATTCTATAGGCTTAACTCAATTAATAAATTCCATATTTGAGACATACTGCAATGCATGTATAAATTCTGGAGTTAATGGGTATAAAATATTAGATAAAAAATTGAAAAAATAAGCACAAACATATTTAACATTTTTTGTCATATTAACCTTTTGTATTTCCAAATACCATGAAAAAAACACATTTTGTATAGACGATTTAAAATTATCAAAAAAAGTAACATACTTTTCATAAGAATCCACGTTTTCCCACTCATTATACAATTCATCTAACTTGCATAATACTATTATATCAAAATCTTCAAAATCTTTTGGTTGGCTATCCAAAGTTTCCTTAATATTTTCTGGTAAAAATTTTTTCTGTATACACAATCTAACAGCATTCCGAACTTGCTTTAAAAAAATATTACTAAGTAAAATTTGTTTCTTATCAAAAGTTTGATTACACAACAGACTCAATCTTACCGGGTTCTCTCAATATAAATTAAAAATATCCCACTGTTCTTGCTGAAACTGAAACTTCGTTGATTGTTTATTTCATAGGAACTCATTTTCTTCTTTATATGTATACTCTAAAAGATTATTTGTAACAACACCTCAAAGAAACAATTCTTGGATTAATAATTCTCTAAAGACTCTTCACTTTTCATTTTTACAAAAAACGACCTGAGAATTTATATTTACTCACTTACTTTTCAGATAACAGATGATACACCATCAAACAAAATCAGAATCCATTGAATCATCTATAGTTCACTTTAAATTTGTAAATATCCAATTTCATTCAATCTCTAAAAATCTAGAATTTTTCACCAAAATTGAAAAATCTTTAAAAGATACTCCACTTTCATAAGTTAAGTTTTCAACAATTTTAAGAAATTGCTGATATTCATCATGTTCTCACGTTATATTCGAAAGATACCCAACCAAAAATTCTATTTTCTTCTCATTCTCTACAAATTTTCTACAAAAATTTTTATACTCACACACTTTATTTTTAAGATTATCTTTTACTAATATTACTCAAGCACGAATTAAAGCCAGCAAAACAAAGTCAAAACAATACTGCAATGGCTCCACATCCCAAGTCTTGCAATCATTTTCTAAATCAAAAAAATAAAGATTTCAATCAACACCATTTATTAAAGGAATTTTCCATCAAAATGGAATTTGACTATTACATACTAATTCACTAGGCAAAAATATATCCATTTCATCAAATATTTTTTGTCTAATCCTACCATTTCTCTCATTCAAATCATAAACAAAATCCCTATCATCTGTTTCAACTTCAAAAAAATTTTTACCATCTCATAATATTTCATCTTTTTCAGCGTCATAATTTTCTCCTAAAGAACCCAAAATTTTATCACTCAAATATGGATATTCAATTTCATGATTAAAAATTTTATCCATAATTTTTTGTTTCTCTTCTTCCAGATTAATTATTATTTTATCTATTTTATATGGAGTTAAACGCTCCTGTGTATTAACCATATACGGCACTCTACTCAAAAATTCTCACGACTCAGCCATATTTCAAATATCCCAAAAAAACTTTAAAATATTATTATAATACTTACTCCTTGACTTTCAAATAAAAGCTTCTTCATGAATATATTCTGTATACATTCATTTTTTATCAAAAACATACACATCTAATGGTAATCCATATTTTTTTGCAAGTGCTATACTTTCCTCATCGGAACATGGACACACCCTTTTTATTCAATCATTTTGAGCAATGTTCACAGAATCATCACCAATAATAGGTATCAAACGATTACACAAAGGAATAATAACTTTTTTTCATATATATTTACTATATCTTTTATCCTTTGGATGTACTAATAAAGCAACATCTCCACAACATATATCTATATCTCATTCTACACGTACATATAAAGCATCTCACTTCGCTCACACAAAATATTTCAACACATAGTATGGTACCATTTCCTCCCTCCAAATTAAATTTTCAAAAGGAATTGACGTTTGTAAATTAAATGATCGGTATCATATCTGCGTCTTATTCTTTATTTTTCATTTATTCCATAAAGAACGAAACTGTTCCAATATATAAATATATAAATCAGAATCTGGAATATAAAACTTATGGTTACTTGAAAAATAACTATCCAATATTTTATTATTTGCCTTTAAATTCTTTTTCGTCGACGACACAATACGCCTTTCTAATTTTTCAAATCATACTTGCGACAACGATTGATTTTTTTTTAAAAAAAATTCATATCACTCAACCAAATTTTCAATTTGATTTCAATAAACAAGAAAAAGTTGTTCATATAAATCATTTACTCACAACACAGACTCACCATTACCATCCATAAATGATTTATAGTTGAAAAAATCTCTTAAATATAACCCCAAAAAATCAGAATAAGACAGTCTCGTAGATCCAGATAATATATTAGGAGAAAAAAAAGGCGATATTCCTGTTTTTCCCTCATTAAAACGCTCCCTAAACCTACTTGCCCAATTATGCAAATCTTTAGGATTATATTTTTTAGGAAAATCTTTCATTTTTGTTTAACATTTACATTATTAAATCAAGAATCACATATACCTTACTATAATTCTACTCCTCCGTCTGTCTAAATAATTTTATTCCTGCATATATCAGAAAAGTCAAACATACAAGCAAGAAAAAATTTTCAGCTGGTCAAACTTGTACTTTAGTTGCTCCTGTCAACTCAAGCTCTTCTCCATCTTCACAGATTCAAACTACCCAAAAATACATAAACACATCCTCTTTTGATTCACGATCAAATGGATATTCATAACTTGTATCAGTAGTTTCATAGACTTTTACTTTATTTTTTCAATCTGGACTAGACGAACTATACACTATATACTTAGTAACCATATCCACCTTATCCCAAACAAGATAATAATTATCTCATACTTTTTTTGTACTCACAGAAATAGTTTGCTTCGGACAAGATGGTCATAAAAATATCGTTGCCTCTCATGATCAATAACAATCTTGTGGACACAATTCATGACTTTCTCCATCATCACAAACTAAATTTCAACATGTATCCTGATTTTTTGTTATAACAAATTTAATTGTTTCAGACGGCGCTCAATGTTTATCTTGATTATTTCGATATGGAGTAACGTTTAATTTTATTACCGTATCATAAGGCACATCACTAAATCTAAATGATGGTTTATCTGACCAATCCTTTCATGATAAAACATCAGATCAATCTACCCACCAATTAACTAAATATGAAGATACAACTGAACGATTATTTACTTCCCACGATACATCTGCAATTTGAGAAATTGAATTTATATCTACATTAATATCATACACCGATGGCACCTCTCACACTATAATTTTTTTATAGTTATCATAAGATTGATTCACACTACCATTTGACGCTGAAGTATCAAACGACAACGAAACCTCTCATGTTCACATCAAAAACACATTTTGACTAAACTCTCAATTTCCAATCTTATTCATAACCATACTTTCATTTTCAGTTCTATCTGACAACCTTATTTTCACAGATTCTATCATATCATCTGTATATACAGTAATATTAGTCATATCTCAAATCATAAGTCACTTTTCTGGATCTATATCAATATCTCTTATCCCATTATTTCCTGTGGGCGAAATCGTAAAAAATATTTTTTCAGATCTTCACATCACATTTCAAGCTAAATCTGGAATCTCAACAAGTAAACTATGTTGTCACGCTTCAACACTTCATATTGTATGATTTATCATTCAATCAGAGCCAACTCTTGTTGTTCACACTGCCTTTTCATCAATATAAATAATCGCTTCAGAATTTGGTATATCTTTTGCCGATCATATAACTTCTACCTTATCTCCAATCAAATTTGAACTAGTAATTGGATTCAAAATATTAATATTCTTAACTTCTCCCGTCGAATCTCACCTAACCACATGTATTAACTGTTTTCATAAAATTTTGTCTTCATTCTCATTCAAATCCTGTATTTCTATATAAAATGTTCACTCTTTTTTTATTTCCAATCATCTTTGAAACTCTTTTTCTCATAAATCCGATGACAAAAAACTATACATTCAACGACTTGGCACTGTATATTCATTATCACTAAGTTTCTTTCAATCTTGTTCTGTTACGACCATCCATATAGTTCCATCATAAGAAGTCATTTTCGAACCATTTTTCATTATTCTAACTTTAAGATTCGTAGCCTCTCACATAATTATAGGATCTTTTACCGTAATTTCTACGCTATCCGGCAAAATATTCTGAGCAAAAATTACTCAAAACCCTAACCATAGAAATGTAAAAATTCCAGCTACAAACTTTTTCATTCTACAAGACAAAAAATATAAAAACTAATGAATCTGCTCATCTTTTCATATGTCATCCAGAGATCAAATAGCAAAGTCTTTACTTAATGATTTTACAGATTCTAAAGCCACTCCCCTAGAATCTCAACTATAAGGCAATTCAAAGATTCATTCTGATAAGTCTCAAACATCATATCATTCAACACTCAATACCAAATTTCATTCACTAATTTCAACAATATCTACAGAATATTTAGTATCTATTTCATCTATAAATCGAGTAATATCAGCCGGAGAAAAAATGATAGAGATCTCTAATTTTCATTCATTTCTAACTTGTTCCGACAAAAATACCTCAATTTTTTGGTTTTTCTTTTTATATCATGCATCCCATTCCGTAGACTCAAAAAAATCCTGCTCCGTGATAGATAAAACACTAGCAGATAAATCGTGCGTATCATATTGTATTCGTGCAACAAAAAATGCTAGAACAGCTCAAAGAAAAATTATAATCAAATGTTTAGATAACCTTTTCAAAATATTCATCTCATATACATAATAAAAAAACCACAAACCATTTGTAGTAAAATGTATTAAAAAGTCAAATCAAGTTAATTTTATAAAATCAAGCCATTAAGGTTCTTCATCATCTAATTTTAAAAATATTAAAAAATAAAAAACTTTTTACCCGAAAATTTTTATAATACTACAACACATCACTCATGAACGACAAAGTTTTAACTATTCATCACCTGAATCATTTCAACCGTCAGAATTTTCTGGTAAATCACTTTCTTCAATTGAAAGTCCAAGTCTTGCTCTAGTTTCAGCATCTACGAATTCTCTTCTTCTTCCATATTTTTTAGCCGAATATTCTTTCAAAATTGGAACTATTTTTTTATTCTGATAATCTTTAGTATAAATTGAATTCATACTAAATACACGTGTAGTCGCATTATCAATATTAAGCTTGATATACGATTTATAGTTTGCAATTCATACAATATCCTGTCCAGAAAGAACTGGAGAATATTCTTTTTCTAGAAACTCAGCATCTGGTGCACCTACCTTGAATGACATCATTGTACCAACGTTACCAAATACTGCTGCTTTTACATCAGATTTTCATCCTCACGAATCTCAAAGTCATTTTGCAGGATCAAGCTGTGCGATATACTGGTGGGCCATAATCAATCCAAGTCTATATTTCCTGGCCTCCGATAAAATATCTGCGAATGTCCCTGATACGAAATTCTGAAATTCATCGACATAAAGATAAAAATCCTTTCTATCTTTTTCTGGGATGTTAGCCCTAGCCATCGCTGAATTATAAACCTTAGACACAATAATCATACCTAGAAGCTGCGCATTCAATTCTCAAATTTTACCTTTTGAAAGATTGATCAAAAGAATTTTTTGATTATTCATAATATCATCAAACTGAAATGCTGATTTTGTTTGTCATATAAT
>Ga0247609_10002630_pt1 | contig 18844 bp, 15 predicted proteins | sample 172DNAGHGlowgp2_FD_193487 | JGI IMG/M metagenome (GOLD analysis project Ga0247609, IMG submission 193487) | Sheep rumen microbial communities from Palmerston North, Manawatu-Wanganui, New Zealand - 1728 DNA GHGlow gp2 | ecosystem: Host-associated > Mammals > Digestive system > Stomach > Rumen ...
ATGCCATCCTTGCTTTCCTGGCACAGAAACTGCCGGTCAGCCGACTGCAGCGCGACCTCACCGACTCTACGGTGCTACGCAATGTCGGTGTGCCCATGGGACATGCCCTCATAGCCTTCCAAAGCACGCTGAAAGGACTGCGCAAGCTCATCCTCAACGAGGAAAAACTCCATGAGGACTTGGAGAATACATGGGCAGTGGTGGCAGAGGCTATACAGACCATCCTGCGCCGTGAGGCCTATCCGCATCCCTACGAGGCACTGAAGGCACTGACACGCACCAACCAGAAGATGACCGAACAGACCATCCACGACTTTATCCAGACGTTGGAGGTCAGTGAGGCTGTGAAAGCAGAACTGATGGACATCACACCATGGAACTATACCGGTATTTGAGAATGAAGAATTAGTATTTCAATAATTTACATTTTTATTATTTCAACTTTTAAACATGAGAGCCGTGAGGCTCCGCATAAAAAACACAAATTATATGGATTTCGAAAACGAGAACAAACAGGAAGAACAGAACATGGAACAGAACGGTAACCGCGAGGGTTATCAGAGAGGGTATCGACCAGTAGGCCGTTCACCACGCCCGCGTATTCATACAGCCCCTAGGACATCGGGCTATGAGCGCACAGGTTACAACCGACAAGAGAACAACGATGAGGGCGGCTTCCGTCCGGAAGGCTTTGGCGCAAGTCTGCAAGGGCAGGCTCCTCAGCGCAATGGCTATCGCCCGCGTACTAATTATAATAATAGCAGCTATCAGCAGCGTCCTCAACAGGGCGGCTATCGTCCACGTTATAATCAGGAAGGTGAGGAGGGCGGCTATCAGCCTCGCCAACAATATGGACAGCGTCCACAGCAGGGCGGCTATCAGCCTCGCCAACAATATGGACAGCGTCCACAGCAGGGCGGCTATCAGCAGCGTGGTGGCTATGGCCAGCGTCCACAGCAGGGCGGCTATCAGCAGCGTGGTGGCTATGGTCAGCGTCCACAACAGGGCGGCTATCAGCAGCGTGGTGGTTACGGACAGCGTCCACAGGGCGGCTATCGTCCTCGTACTGCCGACTACGATCCCAATGCTAAATACAGCATGAAGAAACGCATTGAGTATAAGGAACAGCACTTCGACCCCAATGAGCCGATTCGCCTGAACAAATACCTGGCTAATGCAGGTAAGTGCAGCCGTCGTGAGGCCGACGAACTGATACAGGCAGGTGTTATCACTGTCAATGGTGAGGTGGTAACTGAATTGGGAACCAAGATACTGCGTACTGACGTGGTGCGTTTCCACGACGAACCCGTCACACTCGAGAAGAAGGTGTACGTACTGCTCAATAAGCCAAAAGACTACGTCACTACCAGTGATGATCCCCAGCAACGCAAGACGGTGATGGATCTGGTGAAGGATGCCTGTCCTGAGCGCATCTATCCCGTAGGCCGTCTCGACCGCAATACCACTGGCGTGCTGCTGTTGACCAACGATGGCGACTTGGCTTCTAAGCTGACGCATCCCAAATATCTGAAGAAGAAGATATACCATGTCTATCTCGATCATAACGTGACTGCTCACGACCTGCAGCAGATTGCAGAGGGCATCACCCTCGAGGATGGAGAAATCAAGGCCGATGCCATCGAGTATGCCGACCCTGTAGATAAGAAGCAGGTAGGCATCGAGATACACTCAGGAAAGAACCGCATCGTTCGTCGTATCTTCGAGAGCCTGGGCTATAAGGTTACCAAGCTCGACCGCGTACAGTTTGCCGGGCTTACCAAGAAGAACCTGCGTCGTGGCGACTGGCGCTACCTCACAGAGGATGAGGTCGACCGTCTGCGTATGGGAGCGTATGAGTAATAAAATCTAGTAAAACTAGTATAACTAGTAAAACTAGTAACACTAGTAAAAACTAGAAAAACCTAGCAAAAAAAACATGAAACGAACAAAGATAATTGACGTGCTGAAGAGCACGGAGTATGGTAAAGATGTCTGTGTGAAGGGCTGGGTACGTACCCACCGCTCTTCCAAGGCTGTCGATTTTATCGCACTCAACGATGGTTCTACCATCAAAAACGTTCAGGTAGTGGCTGACCCCACACAGTTTGACGAAGAGACTCTGAAACAGGTAACTACTGGTGCCTGCATCGGCGTTAATGGTGTGCTGGTAGAGAGCCAGGGCGCTGGTCAGAACTCTGAGATACAGTGCAAGGAGATAGTCGTCTACGGACTCTGCGGTAACGACTACCCCATGCAGAAGAAAGGACAGTCGTTCGAGGCAATGCGTAAGAACGCCCACATGCGTCTGCGCACAAATACCTTCGGTGCCGTGATGCGCATCCGTCATAACATGGCGATGGCCATCCACACCTATTTCCATGAGCATGGCTTCTATTATTTCCACACACCGCTCATCACTGCTAGTGACTGTGAGGGTGCAGGAAACATGTTCCAAGTAACCACCAAGAATCTCTACGACCTGAAGAAGGACGAGAACGGAAAGATAATCTACGATGATGACTTCTTCGGTGAGCAGACCTCACTAACCGTCAGTGGACAGTTGGAGGGTGAGTTGGGAGCCACTGCGCTGGGAGCCATCTACACCTTCGGCCCCACGTTCCGAGCTGAGAACTCCAACACTCCGCGTCACTTGGCTGAGTTCTGGATGGTAGAGCCCGAGGTGGCCTTCCTTGATCAGGAAGAGCTGATGGACCTGGAGGAAGACTTCATCAAGTACTGTGTCCGCTGGGCACTCGACAATTGTAAGGATGACCTGCAGTTCCTTAACCAGATGATTGACAAGACACTCATCGAACGTCTCGAGGGTGTGCTGAAGGAGACCTTTGTGCGTCTGCCTTATACCGAGGGAATCAATATCCTTCAAGAGGCTATCAAGAAAGGTAAGAAGTTTGAGTTCCCCTGCAACTGGGGCGACGACCTCGCTTCTGAGCATGAGCGCTACCTCGTGGAGGAACACTTCAAGAAACCTGTCATCATGACCGACTACCCCCGTGCCTTCAAGTCGTTCTATATGAAGCAGAACGAAGACACTACCGATGGAGGCTCTATCGGTTACAAGGGGGCTGTGGCTCCTGGTCCCACCATGCAGGGCACCGATGTGCTGTTCCCGCAGATCGGTGAGATCATCGGCGGTTCGGTGCGTGAGGAGAGCTACGACAAACTGATGTCGGAGATTGAGCGTCGTCAGATGGATCAGACTCACCTTTGGTGGTATATTGACACCCGTCGCTGGGGCTCATGTCCTCATGCCGGCTTCGGCCTGGGCTTCGAACGTCTTATCCTCTTCGTGACGGGTATGCAGAACATCCGCGATGTCATCCCCTTCCCCCGTACTCCTAAGTCTGCAGAATTCTAATATAATAAGAGGGAGCTTTCCGACTCCCTCTTTTTCCTTTTCAAGACAATGACACTCTATCCGAAACTCATTATGGATGCCTTGGCTACCGTCGTGTATGCCGGCACGAAGAAGAACCTTGTGGACAGTGACATGGTGGCTGACACGCCTACCGTAACACCCTTGAATCCTCCGCAGGGAGGTATGAACTGGAAGGTGGGGGTGGTACTGCTGTTCCCACGCGACACCGATCCTTTCTTGAAATCGACCGTGAAGGCAGCTGAGGCTGCTATTAAATACCACTGCGGCAAAGACATCGAGGTGGAGATAGTGACGGAATATAAGTCGAAACCACGTCCGGAGGTGGAAAAACTATTGCCTGGTGTGAAGAACATCGTGGCGGTAAGCTCGGGAAAAGGCGGGGTAGGTAAGTCTACGGTCTCTGCCAACTTAGCCATCGCCTTAGCACGACTGGGTTATAAGGTGGGACTCCTTGATACTGATATCTTCGGACCATCGATGCCTAAGATGTTCAACTGTGAGGATGCGCGTCCATATGCCGTTGATGTGGATGGCCGCCAGCTCATTGAACCCATTGAGCAATATGGTGTGAAACTGCTTAGCATCGGCTTCTTTGTGAACCGTGACACAGCAACGCTATGGCGTGGCGGTATGGCTACCAGTGCATTGAAACAACTCATCGCCGATGCCAACTGGGGAGAACTGGACTACTTCATACTCGATACCCCTCCTGGTACCAGCGACATACATCTCACACTACTCCAGACGCTGAGCATCACAGGTGCCGTCATCGTCTCGACACCTCAGCAGGTGGCTTTGGCAGATGCACGCAAGGGTATCGATATGTATCGCAATGAGAAGGTGAACGTACCTATCCTGGGGCTGGTAGAGAACATGGCGTGGTTCACGCCTGCCGAACTGCCAGAGAATCGCTATTATATTTTCGGTAAGGAGGGCTGTAAACAGTTGGCAGAGGAGATGAAGGTGCCATTATTGGCTCAGATTCCTTTGGTACAGAGCATCTGTGAGAGTGGTGATGCGGGTGCCCCTGCTGCTACAAGGGTAGATACGATGACGGGTCAGGCGTTCTTGAACCTAGCTCAGGCAGTGGTGACTACCGTGAACCGTCGCAACAAGGAACTGCCTAAGACGAAGATTGTGGGGGTACAGTGATAGGTTACCCTTTCGCTTTGTTTATTCTAGAGTAATGCTTGCGCTGCTCGTCGTGGGTCAGGTGAATCTGATAACGATAGACAAGGCAGGCAGCAGTGAAATAGACAGCGGTGTGAATCCAGAGTATCTGATACTCGGGAAGCACATCGTTGAGGGTGCCTCCCATCTCGTTGATACGCACGAAACCACGAATGCCGAAAGTAGATGGAAACAACCATGAGATTCCTTGCCACATGGGAGGAATGGATGACTGCGGCCAACTGACACCCGAGAGGAACAGAAGGGGTACGGTGACGAAGACGATGAGCAACATGACATTCTCACGATAACGCACCAGACAACTGACCACCATGCCAAAGAAGATACATGCCAGGAGATAGGGCAAGAGAAAGGCAAGCATGGGTTGCCACTGCCCGATGGCGGTGAAGCCGAAGAGACGGGGCACGATGAGTACAAGATAGGCGGTCAGTGGAATGTAGAGCATGAAGTAGGCCATCGCCTTGCCTGCTACGATACGGAACATACCGTGATATTTACGACTGACGGGTATGAGTTGGCGGTAGCGGTTGTTCTCACGACTGGTACCTGCCGAGAGTCCGATACCCAGCACTAGCGTCTGCTGAATAATGAGCATGAGCACTCCAGGGATGATAAACGAGCCATAGCCCCCCGTGGGGTTGAAGATGGGCACCTCTTCGAAGTCGAGCGGTTTGGCACTGATAACCTCTTCACGTTTGGTATAGTGCCCTCCCAAGCGTGTCTGTATCTCCTTACCCATATCCATCGTTACTGCCTGTGCCGTTTGAAAAATGGCTTTATAGGCGAGCATGAGACTCATGTCGCAATAAACACCGATGGTGGCTTGCTCCATACGGTTGATACGTGTCTCAAAATCTGCTGGGATAAGGTAGATGCCCCTCACTAGTTGACGGCTCATCAGCGACTTTGCTTCGTCCATGTCGTCGGCATAGTAGGCTACCTTCACGTCGGGTGAGGCATCGCAGTGGCGGATGAACTGACGTGAGTGGGATGAGTGGCTCTGGTCGACGACCACGACGGGCACATCGCGCACCACTTCATTATTATATATCCAGGAATAGAGTAGCGGGTAGATAAGGGGCACGACGATGAAGAAGATAAGTACGCCCTCGTCTTTCACCACCTGCATCATCTCTTGTCGCCAGATGTAACAGGCATCAGTGATGGATTCCTTTGCTCTACGGAATATATTCATAAGTCAGCATTGCATTTTTTATCTTACTTACCACAAACCAGGGCAGTAGTATGAATGCTACCATAGCCGCGATGTGGAACCAACTGTCGAGCAACGGATAATTGTTGAAGACGTTGGCTTGATAGATCATGAAGTAATGGCGCAGGGGAAAGAGCCACGACAGTGCTTTGATAGGACCGTCCATCGCCATCAGGGGGAAGGCAGTGCCTGCCATAGAGAAACTGAGCACTGCCCAAAGTGAGCAGATACTCATCGACATGCGGAGAGATGGCATCAGTCCAAAGGCAAAGACACCGAAACCCTGTGAGGCGAGTACCTCGAGCAGAGCGAGTATCACCATCATGCCTACGCCACCGTTATGGGGGAAGTGAAGCACACCGAAGAGATAGTACTCGTAGACAAAAGTGATGAGCAGGAATATGAGGGTCTGAGGAAGCAGTTTACCGATGAGTGCCACGTGGATATTATCGTGAGCCACACGCATCCATTCCTTGGAACGGTCGAATTTCAGTTCGGTACCCAGCGAATAGGCTGTGATAAGAAACATGAACAACATCATCAAACCGGGTATCAGCATGGTGGAAAGGTAGACATTATAGTCGCTCCACGGGTTGGCTATCTGGTGTAGGTCGACCCTGATGGGTTGTAGGAATACCTGTATCTGCTCATCGGTAAAGCCCTTGGCACGCATGGTGGCTTGTCCGACAGCTGCTGATCCCAGTGTGGAGATAGTCTTCATGTCCTTCATCACCAGCGAACCGGCTGAGATGGAGGTCATGGAATAGTAGAACGAGATTTTGGGTTGACGACTCGCCAAGAGTTTCTCTGTGGTTCCTTTAGGGATGAATAGAAAACCGTAGATGCGGTTGTGCTGGATAGCTTTTCGGGCCTCAGTGATGTTGGGGTAGTGGGCCACTACATGTGAGTTCTGGAAGGCATCGAGCTTTCGGGTTAGACTGCGTGTGGTCGACGTGTTGTCTTGGTCGACGATGCCTATGGGCATCTCGGTGGGTTGCCCCTCCTTCATCATAGAGGTAAAGAAGAGCATCACCAGGATGGGGAAGACCACCATGCAGAACCCGTAGATGGGATTCCTCCACAGGATTCTGCACTCACGGAGTGCAACGCGCCAAATATCGAATAAAATATTCAATTGTCAGTCGTCAATTTTTCATCATTAATTATTGATTATCAGACTCATGCCAGCAAGCAGGCCTTCAACATCTTCTACGGGGCGTGCCCTTACCTCAAACGTCTTCAGGTCGTACTGCCCACTGGCTTTCGTAGCCTTCCATACGGCATACGAACCCTGGTCTTTCATGTGGTAGACCTTCATCTTAATCTCTTTGTTGAATGCTGGGACAAAGGCTTTGAACTCCGTGCCTACCTGCAAGCCGTGCAGTTGGTCTTCACGCACATTGAATGAGCCCCACATGTCGTTTTTCAGTGAGATGGTCATCACGGGACTGCCTGTGCCCACCAGTTCGCCCACCATGGGGTAGATGCTACTGACCTCACCATCGGCAGAGGCTATCAGCACGGTCTCGCTGAGATAGGCATTAACCTCGTCTACGGCACCCTGGGCACGGTTTACCTGAGCCTGTGCAGCACGTTTCTCCTCCTCGCGGGCACCTTTGACAGCCATGTCGTACTGACTCTGTGCGGCCTTCTCCTGTGCTTGAAGCGCCTGATACTGTGCAAAGGCCTCGTCGCGTTTCTGCTCGCTCATCACACCCTCGTCGAAGAGGCGCTGAACACGCTGGTACGACTTCTCGGCAATAGCCAGTCCTGCCTTCGCCTGTTGTAACAATTGGAAAGCAGCCTCCACCTGTTCCTTGCGGGCACCGTGCTTCGCCATGTCTTCCAAAGCGGTAGCTCCCTGTTGGGCGCCCTGTGCCTGTGTCATCTTAGCTTGCAGGATGTCGGCATCGAGGATGGCCAGTGTGTCGCCAGCCTTTACGAAGTCTCCTTCCTGTACACGTATTTCGAGAATACGTCCGGGTACCTTACTCGATACGCGATACTCCTTTACTTCCACCTGACCCTGGATAATCTCCTTGTCACGGTCGAAGATAAAGAATCCGATGATGGCCACGATGGCCACTACTGTTACAAACCCAAGAACAGCAAATAGGATGTTGTGATGCTGTTTTTTTGCTTGACTATCCATATCTTTTATTATTAATGGTCAATGTTCAATGTTCAATGTTCAATGTTCAATAATCCCATCGCCTTCTGCAGATCTACCTGTGAGAGCTTGACGTCGATTTCGGCATCAATCTTTTGCGACTGTGCCTGTAACCAAGCCGTTTGTGCCTCCATGACTACGGTAGGTGAGATGACACCCTCACGGAATCCCAGGTTGGCTGTACGAAGGTTCTCGTCGGCACGATCTATGCTCGCCTTTGCCAAGGCTAAGCGTTTGTTGGCCTCGTTGACTTTGAAGGTGGTCTGATTCAGTTGTAACTCAATCTTCTCACGTGCTTCCTCCATTTCCAGGTTGGCAATGGCAGTGGCTCCCTTTGCCGCACGTACCTTATATTTTACGTCGCCCCAGTTCCAGATAGGGATGCGTACCAGAACGCCTACGTTCCAGAAACCTCCAAACTTCTTCTGGAAACCGTTGAAGAGATTGGGGTTGCTCACGGCATAGCCACCTGTCAGCGCTACTTGTGGCAGGTTGCCTGCCTTTAGGATATTGGTGGTCTGACGCGTGATGTCAATGCTGTTGGCGAGCATCTTCAGTTCGGGACGATGGCTAAAAGCTTGTTCTACGTCAACCTCTGGTTGCAGTTCCACGGCAGCGAGTGTCTCAGCATCCTCATCTGCCAAGGTAATGGCCTCGCTCATAGGCAGTCCAATCATCTGACAGAGTAGCATCTTCGAGAGCACAAGCCCGTCGTTCACCTTCTGCAGTGTCATCTCGGCCTCGTTGACCTTCACACTGACGCTGAGTCCGTCGGAACGTGTAGCCACGCCCTCGTCAATCATCTTCTGTACGTCACCATCGAGCTTCTTGATCAGTTCCAGGTAACTCTCTGCCAATACTTTCTTATGCTTCAGCGACACCACCTGCCAGTAGGCTTGGTCAGTGGCATAAAGCACAGCCTGCTGGCGCGCATCGGCAGAGTTGCTCTCCAACTCCACGTTGAGGTCAGCTAGTTTGTTGGCTGCGATAATGGCACCACCCATGAAGATTGGTTGGGTCACCATGATAGAGCCTGCAAAGATGTTACGTGTGTCGGTGTTGAAGGCATCTACAATCTCCTGTCCCAGTGCATTGAAACGGTTGCTCAGCGCCACCATTGGTTCCTGCATTGACAGTTGCAGCCTACCAGCCATCTGTTGCATGGCGTCAGCAGGAATACCCATCTGCATGAATGCCTGTCCCAACGTGGACACGACACCTGTGCCTAAGTTCTGCATCTCTCCACCTATCGCTGTTCCAATATGAGGTAGCGTGCTCTTCTGATTATCGTTGAGCAGGGAGATTGACTTGCTGGTATGCTCATAGGTGCCGATGGCTGAAACATGGGGCAGATACTTCGTGCGTGCCGACAATTTCAGGTTGTTGGCTACCTCTTGTTTCTGTTTCGATACAGCCAGTTGCTTGTTATTGCGCAAAGCCATAGCCCGACAACTGTCGAGGCTCAATAGTTGTTGAGCCGTAGTTGTCAAACCACCAAAAGCTAAGAGCAAGAAGCTAAAAGCTAACACTCTTTTCATAATGATTATTTAAAAGAAAAAGTCTTTGAACCTATCATATTACCATCAGTGAAGATGCTGACACGATATTCGCCTGCTTCCAAGAATTCGCCCACCTGCCAGTAGGTGAGTACTGCCACCTCTTCGCCGGCATATTCTATCATCTTCTTCATGGAGTATTCCAATTGACGGTTTTCGTAGGGGAAGGTACCGCCACCATTAAGCACCTCGCCGCTGGGGGTCTGGATACGCACGTAGAGGGTGCGCTGACCATTCTCGGCAGTGACGTTGCGTGAGATGTTGAAGCCCACTTGAATGGTCTTGCAGTCTTTTATCTTCTTCGCCACCTTGTTGCGTTTGTTCAGTATCGTCATGGCAATGCCTGTGGCATCGAGCTGGGCGGCTATTGTCACACGCTCGGTCAACTTCTGTTTCTCCTCTTGAAGACCTTGGTTCACACGGTTGCTCTCTTCCAGACGACCTTTCATCTCGTCGTTCTGAGCTACCAACGTGCGATTGACCTGGTTCAGAGAGTCTACCTGACGGATATAGCTGCGCAGGACGGCACGTACCGTCTCCAGTTCTTTCTTCAAGCGGGTAATTTCCTTTGCATCAGTAGCCTTCACATTCTTCAGCTCCTCCAGTAACTTCTGTGTGCGCATTTGCTCACGCGTCAGCTGGGCAATGAGCGAGTCATTGTTGATGCTGGTGATGATTTCGCCATATTGTGCCGTAAACTGTTCAAACTGATTCTCCAGATCTAACTTGTTCATCTCCACCAGTTCCTCCATGTCTTTGAGTTCCTGTTGTTGTTTCTCAGAGACTGCCTCTTTCTCAGAAATGGCCGACTGCTGATTCCAGATGATAAACCCAAGAACGCCCAGGACAACAGCTAAAAGAGCAGCTGCTATTGCGACGATATTTGATTTACTCAGATTTCTAAAGTCCATAATGATGTGTTAGAGATTTAAAATCGGGTGCAAAGGTAGTTATTTTGAATGAATTATGAAAACTATTAAATAAAATTTAGTCGTTTGTGAGGTTTTTTTTACCATATTATTTTGAACTTAACAAATATTTACCTATCTTTGCAACAAACTACTGGCCTATGAAAAAGAAGGGTTTTTGGTATAAAGCCTTTGACTTATACTACGACGGCTTCCGCAATATGAAGTTGGGGAAGACGCTGTGGGCCATTATCCTAATTAAGCTGTTTATCATGTTTGCCATCCTGAAAGTGTTTTTCTTTCCCAACTATATCGGACAGCATTCCGAGGAGGGTCAGGAGTCGGATTTCGTGGCTACTGAACTGATGAACCGCAAATAAACCTTGTTATTAGATGACTAATCCGCGATTAATATGAATAACCTTTTGTTAAACATCGATGCGTCGACTATCGACTGGTCACGAGCGCAGTTTGCTCTGACTGCTATTTATCATTGGCTCTTCGTGCCTCTCACACTGGGTCTTGCCGTTGTGATGGGCATTATGGAGACCCGTTATTATCGAACGAGAGATCCATTCTGGAAAGACACTGCCAAGTTCTGGCAGAAACTCTTCGGCATCAACTTCGCCATGGGTGTGGCTACGGGTATCATCCTGGAGTTTGAGTTTGGTACCAACTGGTCCAACTACTCGTGGATTGTGGGTGATATCTTTGGTGCACCATTAGCTATTGAAGGTATCCTGGCTTTCTTTATGGAGAGTACCTTCGTGGCAGTGATGTACTTTGGCTGGAAGAAGGTGTCGCCAGGCTTCCATCTTGCTTCCACTTGGTTGACAGGCTTGGGAGCCACCATCTCAGCGTGGTGGATTCTGGTAGCCAATTCATGGATGCAGTATCCTGTGGGCTGCGCGTTCAATCCCGATACGATGCGCCATGAGATGGTGTCATTCTGGGACGTGGCGTTCTCGCCTTTTGCTGTCGATAAGTTCTGCCATACGGTTATCTCGTCATGGATTGTAGGAGCCGTCTTCGTTGTTGCTGTCTCATGTTGGTATCTGCTCAAGAAACGTGAAAGCCGTCTCGCCAAGGAGAGTATCAAGGTGGGGGCTATCGTAGGTCTCGTGGCTGCTTTAGGCGCTGCAGTGACTGGTCATAAGTCGGGACAGACGGTAGCTGAGGTGCAACCGATGAAATTGGCAGCGATGGAGGCTCTATATAATGGTGGCGAGAAACAGCCGCTGACAATGATAGCGCTGGTGAATCCCTTCAAACAGCCCGACTATGAGAACGAAGAGGAGCCGGGGCTGAAGATAGCGATGCCTTACGCCCTCTCTCTGATGGCTACCAATACTCTCGACGGGTATGTTCCTGGAATCAACGACCTGTTGAATGGCTATACCAAGCCCGATGGCACACGAGAGCCGTCGGCTGATGAGAAGATAGAGCGAGGAAAGGTGGCTATAGCTGCCCTGCAAGCTTATCGCATGGCAAAGAAGGAGAAGAACGACAGTGTCGCAGAGGCACAACTGAAACTGTTTCGCGAGAACGAACAGTACTTCGGCTATGGCTATGTGCGCGACAAACATGAGTTGGTGCCGTCAGTACCCATTAACTTCTATGCCTTCCGCGTGATGGTAGGACTGGGCTGCCTATTTATCTTGTACTTTGCTGTCGTATTGTTCTTCGTTTATAGAAAAGACATCACCAAACCACGCTGGTTGCATCTGGCGGCTATTGTGATGGTGCCCCTGGCCTATATAGCCAGTGAGAGCGGGTGGCTGGTCGCTGAGTTCGGTCGACAACCATGGACCATTCAAGATATTCTGCCCACCTGGGTGGCAGTGAGCAACCTAAACTCGGGCAGTGTGATACTGACGTTCTTTATCTTCCTCATTCTCTTCACCACGATGTTGGCGGTAGAGATAAGTATTCTGCTGAAACAAATTAAGAAAGGACCTGAGATTGACCATTGATTATTATGACATACGATTTTTTACAACATTACTGGTGGTTCCTAGTATCATTGCTGGGTGCCCTGTTGGTATTCCTGATGTTTGTGCAGGGAGCCAATTCCATGTTATTCTCTCTTGGTAAGAATGATGAGGAGCGTAGGATGCTCATCAATTCCACTGGCCGTAAATGGGAGTTCACGTTTACGACACTCGTCACTTTTGGCGGTGCTTTCTTCGCCTCCTTCCCCCTGTTCTACAGCACCTCGTTTGGTGGTGCTTACTGGCTGTGGATGATTATCCTGTTCTCATTTGTGGTACAGGCGGTGAGTTATGAGTTTCAGAATAAGTTAGGCAACATTGTTGGTCCACGTACCTTCCAGTACTTCCTTGTGTTCAATGGTGTGGTAGGTCCACTGTTGTTGGGTGGTGCTGTAGCAACCTTCTTCGATGGTAGCAACTTCATCATAGCGAAAGACAATCTGTTGGGAAGTGATGCAGGCCCGATTATCAGCACCTGGGCAAATGCCTCCCACGGATTGGACGCCCTGCTTGACCCTTGGAACCTGGTGTTCGCCTTTGCCGTCTTCCAGTTGGCACGTATCTTGGGAATCCTGTATATTATAAATAATGTAAACGATGAGAAAATCCGTAGCCGTGCTTCCGTCCGCCTGATTGGATGTGCAGTCTTGTTCCTGGCGTTCTTCCTCGCATTCCTCGTTCGCACCCTATTGAAGGAAGGTTTTGCTGTAGTGCCTGAGACTGGTATGATCCAGATGGAGCCGATGAAGTATCTGCACAACTTCCTGCAGATGCCATATCTTTTGGTACTGCTGCTGGTAGGTGTTGTATTGGTACTTTATGGCATCATTCGTACTGTTCGTTCCAAGACGTACATTGGAGGTATCTGGCCAGTGGGTGTCGGTGTGGTGTTCGTGGTACTGGCACTACTTGTCTCAGTAGGATGGAACAACACTGCTTACTATCCTTCTAACGTTGACCCTCAGTACTCGCTCACCATTCAGAACTCTTCTTCGAGTGAGTTCACACTTCGCACGATGTTCTACGTCTCTTTCCTCATCCCCTTTGTGCTGGCATATATCTTCTACGCATGGCGTAAGATAGACAGTAAAAAGATTGACAAGGAAGAGATTGCTCACGACGAAGCTTACTAATTGGATGATATATGTTTCGAGAAGGAGGTACGTCAAATCGGCGCACCTCCTTTTGTTATAGTTTCAAAATCCTTATCTCTGCATTGTTCATCTTCATAATCTCGTTCATCGGCTTATCGGCATGGACAGATTGTATGGCTTTGTTGATGATGCCGTGACCGACTGCCAAGATCCGTTGATCGGGATACTGCGTGAGGATGAAGTGAAGAAACTGGCGTGCTCGCTCTTTCAATAGGGGGAGTGATTCTACATTGTCGGGCCAAGGCACATCCTTGAGCGAAGGAATGAACATACCCGTGAAGTCGCCCCAGTCGCGTTCACGGAGGAGGGGAGTGGTAACCACCTGCAAACCATGAGGCTCTGCAATGATAGTGGCTGTTTGTATGGAACGGCGCAAGTCGCTGGCAACGATGGCATCAAAATGCTCTGAGGCCAGTTGGTCGCGCACCTCTTGGGCCTGTCGGATGCCTTCGTCATTGAGTTGCCCTTGTGTTTGCCCTTGCATAATCTGTCGGGCATTGTCTACTGTCTCCCCATGTCTGACAAGATATAACTGCGTCATTTTTTTTTATTTTTGCCTACAAAAATACGATAAATAATACAGATAACAAAAAAAAACTGTATCTTTGCACTTGCTATCAATTATAAAAAGGTTATGAAACTATTTAGATTTTCTATTATTCGTGCCCTCGTCGCCCTTGTCGCAGGTGTGCTGTTGTTGAAATATGAAGGTGCCACGCTCAAAGGGCTGACCATCGGTCTTGGCCTGATGTTCCTGGTGGCAGGTATTGCCGCCATTGTCAGTTGGTTGAACCTACGTCGGCAGAAAGAGTTACAGAAGACGACACTGGAGTCTACCGTCCTCCCTATTGTGGGCGTAGGCAGTTTCTTCCTTGGTCTGGTGCTGTCGCTGATGCTGACCAACGAGTTTGATATCTGGGCACTCTATATCGCTGGTTCAAGTCTGATTATAGGTTCTCTGAATCTGGTGATGAACCTCAATGCGGGTCGTAAATACGGTAAGGTGGATGACCTTTTCTGGATAGCTCCCATGGTTATCATCGCTGCTTGTGTGGTCGCTATGGTGATGGGGTTGGAACCAGCTAATGTTCCTACTAAGATACTGGGTGTCAGTGCAATAGTCTATGCTATTGTGGATGTAGTCTATTCCTTCATCTTGAATAACCTTCGTCGTAGTTATGAACAGACACAAGCCCAGGTACGTCGCACCACTGGAAGTGCTGACAACTCTGTGGTTATTGTCAGCGAATAAGTCTAACGGTGAATCGTCAATTAATAGTAAATCGTCAATCGTCAATAAATCAGACGCCCGTCACGATTCCCTCAATATAGGTTTTGAGAATATGTATGCCGGTCTTGTTGTCTCCTCCCCAGGGGATGATGAGATCGGCAAACTTTTTCGTGGGTTCGATAAACTGCTCATGCATGGGCTTAAGTACCTTCTCGTAGCGGTCGAGCACCATGTCGACAGTACGTCCACGCTCTACCACATCACGACGGATATTACGGATGAGGCGCACGTCAGCATCTGTATCCACGAAGATTTTTAGGTCCATCATATCGCGCAGCTTCTTGTAGTGTAGTGTCATGATACCTTCCAGTATGATGACAGGCTTGGGCTCCACATGGACAGTCTCTGGCAGACGGTTGGAGATGATATATGAATAGGTAGGCTGTTCAATAGCCTCACCAGCTTTCAGCCTTTTGATATGCTCGGTTAGCAGTTTCCAGTCGAACGCATCAGGATGGTCGAAGTTGATGGCTTTTCGCTCCTCATCGGTCATGCCTGTCGTGTCGTTATAATATGAGTCAAGGGGTACTACAGCTGCATAATGGGGGGGCAATGCCTTGGCAATTTGCTTCACGACGGTGGTCTTGCCTGAGCCTGTACCGCCTGCTATTCCTATGATTGTCATAATCTTTCTTTTTTCGATACCTTGAGACTACGGGGCCTCGAAGGTTTATTTTACCTCTTTAATCAAATAAACTACAGTAGGCAGGTGGTCACTGTAGCCATTGAGCCATGCTCCTCCTGCATGAGTACGAAGTGGGTTGCCCTTATACTTGCCCTCTGTCTGGAACAAATAGTCGCGACGGAAGACTTGGTGGCTGTAGTATTTCAACGTACTGAAATCCTTCTTTCCCTTGATGTCGAGAAGAGAGTGGGAGAGGATGATCTGGTCGAAGAGGTTCCAGCGTCCGTCATACATCAGTGTGCCTGTACCAGCTGCCAGCACGTTCCACCAAGGATTCCACAGACCATCTTTCTTTACATCCTTCATCTCACGTACAGCACCCAGAGACACAGCCATCGACTTGTCCTGCGGGTCATCGTTCATATCACCCATAATGATAATCTTTACATTAGGATCATCCTTCAGCAAGGAGTCCTTGACAATACGTATCTGACGACCGCCCTCCTCACGATAGAATGGACCGGCAAAGCGTGATGGTAGGTGGTTGACGATGATGGCGACGTGTTCACCGGCAAGGGTTCCGCTCACGGTGAGGAAGCCACGGGTGGCACGTGCACTGTCTTCAGGCAAGACGTAGACGTAAGGCACCAATTTGGCGTTGCGCACTTCAAAAAAACGTGGATTGTAGAGCAGACCGCAGTCAACGCCACGCTGGTCGGGGCCCTCGATATGGACAAACTTGAAATTGCGCGCTTTCAAAGGCTCCTGATTGCACAGGTCTTCCAAGCACTTCGCGTTCTCTACCTCACTTACACCAACAACAGCGCAACCGATGCCTGGCAGTTTGTCAGTTCCCAACTCAGAAACCACACGTGACATATTCTTCAACTTATTCGAGTATTTTAAACCCGTCCAGCGGTTGGCACCATCAGGCAGGTATTCATAGTCGTTATGTCCCACGTCATGGCAAGTGTCAAACAGGTTTTCAAGGTTATAGAAACCCACGCCATAGAGCGCAAATCTCTTCTCCTTCTTGTTTTGAGAAAAGGATGCACTAACCCCTACAAGGAGTGCCAGTGCCAAGAAAGCAATGTATTTTTTCATATCAGATCAGTAATAATTGCCGCAAAGATACGAAAAAAAATATTACGTTGGCAATTTTATGGCACTTTTTTACAAAATAAAAAACTTTTTATTCAAACGTTTTGCTATTACATTATTTTATCGTAACTTTGCGCCAAATAATATTAACTCAAATCTAAAGTTATGAATAAAAAACTGAAACTTGCGGTGATTGCTTTGTGCTTCTCGCCTGTCATGATGGCTCAGGAGGTTGACTCGCTGGCCAAAGCCATGCAGGATGAGCAGGCATTTACATTCACCGAAGCACAGTTGGGCGATGATGATGATGTGTCGCAAAACATCACCGTGGTGTCGTCCAACCGTAATGTGTATGCGAGTGAGGTAGGCTATCGCTTTAGTCCTGCTCGATTTAAGTACCGTGCCTTTGGCTCGAAGTACAACGACATCTATATCAATGGCAACCCTGTCAATGATGTAGAGCGTGGAGAGTTCCGTTATTCCTTTGTGGGTGGTCTGAATAACCAGACACGTTCGCAGGAGTCGGCCCTTCCTTTCGAGGACAACCGTTTCGCCATGTCGGGTATGGGTGGCTCCAATAATTACAACTTCCGTCCATCGAGCTTTGCTACCGGACAGCGCTTGTCTATAGCAGGAGCTAACCGTAACTATACGGCTCGTGCGATGTACACTTATAATACGGGTGTGACGCAGAATGGCTGGGCCTTTACAGGAAGTCTGACTTATCGCTGGGCCAACATGGAAACTGCCAATATCGAGGGTACCTTCTACAACTCTCTCAGCTACTTCCTCGGCGTAGAGAAACTGCTGGGCGATCACTCTCTCTCACTCGTCACCTGGGGTAACCCCACAGAGCGTGGCGCACAGGCGGCATCTACCGACGAGATGTACTGGATAGCCAACAATAATTTCTATAATCCTAACTGGGGTTATCAGAACGGTAAGAAGCGCAACTCACGTATCGTGAAGGACTTCGCTCCTGCTGCCCTGCTCACCTGGGACTGGAAGATTGATGACGACACGAAGCTCGTCACCTCATTGTTGGGCAAGTACTCTATGTACAGCAGTTCTCGTTTGCAGTATAATAACTCTACCAATCCGTCGCCCGACTATTACAGCGTGATGCCTAGTTACTTCTATGACGTGTGGACTCCCTATGAGGGCGACCGTGATGATGTGGCTTTTAATAACTGGGCAACGGCCTATAACTATCTGCGTGCTTCAAAGGCAAATCGCCAACTCAACTGGGACCGACTCTACTATGCTAATAAAATGGCTTCAGCACAAGGCATGGATGCCATGTACTATCAGCAGGCTTACCATGATGATCAACTGTCATTCAGTCTGGCATCAACCCTGCAGAAGCAGTTGGCAAAGAACCAGTTCCTCAGCGCTGGTGTCAACCTGTCGACCAATAAGGGTATGCACTACCAGACTATGGAAGACCTGCTGGGTGCTACCAGTTTCCGCAACCTTAACACCTTTGCTATCGGTACCTATGCCGAAAACTCTGATGAGGTGCGCTATGATATGAATATGCCAGCCGACCAGCAGATTAGGGTAGGCGACCGCTTCGGTTACGACTACAACATCTTTGTGAACAAGGCTAATGCATGGGCTACCTATTCTATTGATGCCAATATGTCTCACGTCTTTGTGAGTGGTCGCATTGGTGGCACTACGATGCAGCGTGACGGTAAGATGCGCAACGGTCTGGCCAAGGACAACTCTTTCGGCAAGAGCAAGACTGCTAAGTTCCTCGATGGCGGTGTGAAGGCCGGCATCCAACATCAGATAGCACGTGGTAACCTGGTGACGTTGGGCGTAGGCTATGAACTGAAAGCACCTCAGGCACGCAACACCTTCTCAGCTCCTCAGGTTAACAACGACTTCACTACCAACCTGAAGAACGAGAAAGTATTCTCGGCTGAGGTGGGCTATCAGCTGACCACTTCATGGTTGAAAGCCAACTTGAATACCTATCTGAGTCGTCTGCATGATGTGGCTGAGTACAGCATGGCTTACTCAGACATCCAGAACTCATTCTCTTACATTTCTCTTACTGGTATCTCGAAAGAGTATATCGGTGCTGAGTTGGGCTTGAACTTCAAAGTCTCGAACTCCTTTAATATCAAGGCTCTGGGAACTATCAGCGATGCCCGTTATACCAACAACTCCAGCGTGCGTTATATGCTGTCGGAGGATGGAAAATACAAGGATGATATCTGTCTGAACAAGGATATGCGC
>Ga0247609_10002632_pt1 | contig 18834 bp, 11 predicted proteins | sample 172DNAGHGlowgp2_FD_193487 | JGI IMG/M metagenome (GOLD analysis project Ga0247609, IMG submission 193487) | Sheep rumen microbial communities from Palmerston North, Manawatu-Wanganui, New Zealand - 1728 DNA GHGlow gp2 | ecosystem: Host-associated > Mammals > Digestive system > Stomach > Rumen ...
GACTACGAAATAAAATGAGACAATGTGAGGATTGGGAAAGACTTTCAAAACAACTCCTTCCGCCGACTGGAAAATACCCCGAAGATTTTCAAGCCTTTCAAACAATTACACGCGGCATCGAGAAAAAAATTTCTGACTTGCGCTCTTTCCTTGCTCAAACCAATCAGCAATACTGGTTAATTCTTGGAAAATTGGAAGAGCCATACCGACGCAAAAATGTTGAGCTGGTCATGCACGGACTTTTGCAAAATGACCTTGATGTATTAAGGGATTTGAAGAAAACAAGCACTGCTGTTTTGAAAAACGTTGACACTCTAAGAGAAAAGATTAAAGTGCAGGAAAAGCCCAAAACTATTTTCACGGCAAGGGAAGTTCGCGACAATCTGCTTATACAGTATCGTTCCTTGAAAAATCAACGCGAAGAGGCTATTGATACCTGCAATCGGTTGATGCTTAAACGTATAAGCCCGATAAAAGCCATGACGCTTGCCAAGAATATTTTCGTTCACTACGGCTTTAAAAAATTGCGCTTCGAGCAAGAAGAATACGAAAAAGCTTTAGCTGATTACGAGCGAGAAACGTCGAAAATGCGCGAGCGGGAACTTTTATTCTCCAACAAAAAATGGACGAATCAAGCGGAAAAGTTTCAAGCGCAATATTATCTGACGAAGGAAAAAATCAATTTGGAAGAAACAGGACAAAGGCTCTCTCAAACCAAAATCCGGCTGGAAAATGAATTAACACGATTGGAAAGATTGTGCCAAACGGAGGAAGCGCAAGAAGAAATTGCACTTCTCGCCGCCGACTTTCTTCACAAAAACTTGAAAATTACTTTGGAGTACGAAGAGTCAAAAAAGCGCGTTGGCGATTTATACGAAAAGTTACAGGACTCAAAAAAGCGATTCAACACTTTCGATGACGGTTATCGGAGCCTGAAGCAAAATCGCGTGTATCGTGTTATTCAGACTGAAAGCAACTCGACTAAAACTTCTGCTTTGAAAGAAAATGAGCTGGTGGCGATAATAGCTGATGCGCTTCTGGGTGAACCATACGCCGTTCAATTAGTTGCTTTTTCCTCCGGCAATAACTTGGAAATGGAAAAGGACTGGGAGATGATGAGTGAGTTTGATAAAGACGAAATCATTCGCAAAAAGATAATTCGAGAGTTGTAAGGTCGGGCGGAAATCGCCGACGTAGCTCTCTCAAAGTCAGTCGATGTTCACTTACCACTTATCCTTCGGATAAGTGTAAAAAACCCGCACCATAACGCGCTTTATCAGCGAAAAAAATTTGTCACCGCTGTGTTGTAAATTTTCTTATCAAAATCAATGCGCGTTGACGGAATTTCCCTTTTGCGTTATATTTTTTTCGGGGAGATGAGGATTTGCACGAAATATTTTTTTACAAAGACAGGAATGGAGTCGAACCGGTTTTCCAATATCTTCAAGAATTACAAAGCAAGACTGATAAAAATAGTCGCATTAAAGCGAGAAAAATAAATGACTATATCGAAATGCTCAGCAGGGAAGGAACACTCGCCGGCTTGCCCTATGTAAAACATATCAATGGCAATATTTGGGAACTCCGTCCTCTCAAAGACCGGATTTTCTTCGTTGCTTGGTATCAAGGCAGTTATGTTTTATTGCACCATTTCCAGAAAGAAACTCAAAAGACTCCGACACGAGAAATTGAAAAAGCTCAGCGTGAATACGAGGATTTGAAGGAAAGGGGTTTATGACATGAAGGAAAATAATGCTATCGGTAGAACTTGGAAACAAGCGCGACAAGAACTTTTTTCTCCTGAAGAAATTGCCGCCAGCAATGTCAGAGTTGAAATCATGATTGCTTTGAGCAAAGCCCGAAAAGAAAAAGGCTTGACACAAAAAGAATTAGGCGAAATAGCTGGTGTCAGACAATCTGCCATTTCACGTCTCGAAAATGGTAACACGCCGAATCAAATTGATACTCTCATTAGATTGTTCGCTGCTATGAATATGAAAATGCAAGTCGTTCCGATGAACAATTAGGAGACGATTACTATGAAAACTAAAAATGCATTTGCCTTTCGTGATTTCGATTCTGCACGAATTCTTCAACGCCCATTTTTCAAAGATTTTTATTTTGCATCTGACAAATCAGACGCTGAGATTTTGGAATCCTTGAACAAGGCAACAGAAGATTCAGCTGATTCTTGGGAAAGAAGATTATATTCGATAAAAGCAACACTTGAACGTTTGACTGAATTCCGTCATCTAATCGACAGACATAATGAAAATCGACTCAATAAATACAACAGAGAAAAATCCGAATCAAAAGGAATTAAAATAGTCGAACTTCAACGTCCCGCTCCCGTTATGGAATATTTCAACGCATCTCTCAGTGTCTTAGAGTTAATGAACAAATTTGAAAAACTTTATTCCAACATCGAAAAAAAGGTTCGAGCACGTTATCGAAAAGAATTTGGAAAGCGTTTAAAGCAAACACGTCAACAGTTAGGATTAACACAAAGACAATTGAGCAAATTTATAAGAGTTTCTCCACAAATTTTTTCATTATACGAACGTGGGGAGCAAGATGTTCCCGCTTATGCAGTAATAAGACTGGCAAAAGCACTAAATACGAGTAGCGATCAATTACTAGGTCTCAAATAAAACATCAGCCCTCATGGGCTAATTTTTTTTTGACAAACAATAGGAGTAATGATAAAATCCACTTACATTATAATCAAATATTTTTTGACATAGGAGGCTAAGAAATGAAAGAAGCACTCGAATCATCACCAACGGAACCCACTCCACAAGATAAAAAAAATTACGCCACTAAGGGCGCAGATAAAAGCATAAGTGCTAATAATTCCAAAGCAAATTCTATCACAATCGCCGATGAAAAGCAAAGCCGTATCGCTAAACTCGTAAACTTTTTTAATCAGCTCTACGGAAAAATCCCTGAACCCCATTTCGCTTACCTTTGGACTAAACAACGCGGCATTTTTCCTTTCGTCATTAACGATGAATCTCAACGCATAGCTATGGCAATGAAAGCTGTCGAACTCACCAATAATGGCGTCAATGTCTGGCATTCCGTCAATACCGTGAGCGTCGAACCAACCAACGGCAAACGCGGCGACGAATCTGTCGTTTCTTATCAGACTGCTATTGTTACTGACATTGACATTATCGGCGCGGCTCATAAGAGTACAAATCTTGCTGCCAACTTCGACGAAGCTAAATCCTTCCTGCCAATTAAACCTTCAATCCTGCTTAATTCGGGAAATGGCGCACAAGCTTATTTTATTTTTGACCACCCCATTCTTATTACCGATGAGAATCGCGAAGAACTTAAACGCCGCAATAGTCTTTGGCTTGATTTTATTCGTCAGTGTGCTAACGGCAAAGATATTGACGGAGTTGGAGATTTACCAAGAGTCATGCGAACTCCTGGCACTTTTAACTACAAACTCGGCAAAAACAATGCTCCCCTTTGTCACATCGTCGAAGATTCTGGGTTGCGGTTTGCTCCCGACCAAATCGACGAAAGATTGAACGCTTTAATTATTTCTCAGGAAACTGGGAAACGGGAAACCATCTCTTCACAAAACTCTGTTGTTCCTAGAAAATCTAATGAATCATTTGTCGACGACAACGAATTTAATATCTTTCGCATTCGCCGAATGCTCGACTTTATCAATCCGTCTACTCTGACCTACGACGATTGGCTTGCTGTCGGTATGGCTTTGAAAAATATCGGAATGGACTGCAGCGATTGGGAACAGTGGAGCCGTCATGATGAACGCTTCAAAGACGGTGAATGCCAATATAAATGGAACGGCTTTGACCGCGATGGCTATGACATTGGAACACTTTACCTTTTTGCCTCTCAAAATGGTTACGATGCTAAAGAAATATTTCGCGAGTGGTACGAACTGAACACGGGTTCCAGACCGTCAGACAAAAAAAATACTAACGAAGAACCCACCTCACAGATTGATTCTCTCAAGAAAGAACGTAACGAAATCAACAAATCTCTCAATAATTTCGAAAAAGAAAAAGACGCGGCTCTGGAAAAACTCCGCAACCTTGAAAAATTCGACAGCGAAACTATGTTTTCCAAAGATATTGTAACAGCATCTGCTTTTGCTTACCTCTTTGACAAACAAGCTTTCTCAAATATAAAACGCAAAACAAGAATCTATGGCGACGAACACAGAGCTGAAAAAGTTTCTGTTAATGAGTGGCTCTCCGATGTTAAAGATAAAGCTAACGAAATTAAATCGCGCCAAAACGATTTGAAAAATCGTCGCAGTGAAATTCAAGCTCAAATCAGTTCGCTGTCGTTCATCGCTACTGATGATATGCTCGCGGGAATCGTAATACCAAAAGGATACAGCATTTCAGATGAACATGGTCTCGAAAAGGTTTCAGGCGAAAGCATGATAACCATATGTCGTAGACCCATTCTCATCACTGGCAAAACCTTTAGTGTTGAAGAAAAAATTTACAAGGTAACTCTGGCTTATAAGAACTCTTCCGGCAAATGGAAAAAGTTGGAACCAACCGAAAAAGCGATTGTGTTCAATCAACGCAAGCTCGTCGATTTGGCTAATGCAGACTTACCCGTCACCAGTCAAAATGCCGCTGGACTGGTCGAATACTTCGACGCCTTCGCTGCCGCTAACGAAATCAATTTTCCGCTTGAATACTCCGTACCACGTGGAGGCTGGTACAAATTTCACGGCACAGAAAACTTTGCCGACCCTCGTCGCGATTTTATCATTACCGATGATGACGATAAAAAAATTTCAGTCAAAGTTAATGAGAGAAGCGAATTTGCCAACGGGTTACAAAAAGCCGGTAGTCTTGCGGAATGGAAGAAAGGATATGAATTAGCAAAAAAATCTCCCGTTGCAAGACTTAACGTCGCCGCATCTGTCGCTCCGCCTTTGCTCAACATTTTAGGCGAAAGAAATTTTATGCTCTATACCGTTGCACCGACTCGCGCTGGCAAAACTACCGCTTTGTATTTAGGCGCGTCAGCTGTCGGTTCTGAAAAAATTATTCGTTCCTTCGATGCCACAAAAAATGGTTTAATAGGTGCAGCTGCTGATGTTTCGGATTATGCTTTCTTTGTCGACGAGAAACAAGTTGCTGATAATCGCATTCGCGAACAGCTCAGCGGTTTGGTTTACGCTTTCGGAAATGGTATCGGACGTACCAAACTCAACAAAGATTCGACCTTGAGGAAACTGCAGGATTGGCGAACTATAGCAATCGCAACAGGTGAAACTCAGCTGTTACCCGATAACGTGACTGAAGGAGCTAATACTCGTCTGTTGACCGTCAATGCTCCAAAAGTAATTCTTTCTGCTGACGATTGCAAAAAAATCCGGAACATTATCAGAGAAAATCATGGACTCGTATTCCCTCTCATAATCGACAAAATTATTGCGGTTGGCAAAGAAAAACTTCGCACAACCTATGAAAATCTTGTCGATACTTTCGTTGCACAAAATCCTAATCTGCTTAACGAGTATTGCAGATATTTGGCAGTCTTGACACTCGCCGACGCGCTTTTGAATTCAGTTTTGGGAAACAGTAATGCGATTGACGACGCAATTATTGCTATGCAGTCTATTTTCCCGCTTATCCCTACCACTGCTGAGATTTCTGATACAGCGAGAGAGAAGGATTTTGTTTTAGGCTATATTGCTCAGAGCCAGAATCGTTTCACTGGCGGCAATGTTCCTCTTGACCGAATGCAATCCATCTCCGGCAGACTCGATAGTCCAGATTATATCTACATTACGGCTATGGCTTTGAAACAAGCTTGTGCTGATGCGGGCTTTGACTACAAAAAAGTTGTTACAGACTTAGTTGCTGACGGTTTCTTCAAACCTGCTGATAAAATCGAGAAAGGACGCCGGACACCTAAAAATACAGTTCCACAACGAGTAGGTAGCGGCTCCGCCCCAACAGTTCCCTGTTACAGAATAAGAAAAGACGATTGCAACATTAAAGATTGAACCTGTTTCCCAATTTTAAACTTGTTTCCCACTGTTTCCTACTGTTTCCCAGTGGGAAACAGTTTTTTTTTTGGCGTCGTGACGCCATTTTCAAGCTCTTATTTTCCAGTTCTCCTCCAACATGTTTCCCAAAATTTTTAGTCTGTTTCCCGCTCCTAAAAAACTGGGAAACATATTTTTTAGCGTCATGACGCCATTTTTAAGCCCTTGTTTCCCAGTTTCCCACGTTTCCCAATTTTTTTATACATATTTTAGCTAAAAAAAGTTTAGAGATTAAAACGTGACTTTTGCACCCTCAATCTCTGTATATTTTTTTCTTTAAGGAGACAACTTTTTTTAGGAAACATAGGAAACAGGAAACATAACCTATATAAATGGCATTATTACGCGATTTTTTCTGTTTCCCATTTGTTTCCCGATTGTTTCCCAAAATTTAAAATGGGAAACAGACTTTGAATGCGAACTGAGCTTGAATTTATGTGGGATTTTGTAGGAGATTTAACTTGCGAATTACATCGATAAGTTTTAGAATTCTTCAAGATACAGAAAGCCTTTACTTAGGCTTGTCATTGAAATTGGATTTCGATTTTCCTGTGACAGGAGTTGTTATGGAAAAAATTTTGCAAATCATTGCTGAGGAGACGCATGGTAAAAGTTATCGTACATCGAGAATTGAGCTTGATGCCGAAAATTTACTTGCGCAGATTGAATATGACATTTCTACCGAAGTGGTTTTGAAACATCGAGGAGAAAGTCATCCCCCAAAGAAATATTTGTCGCTTGAAGAGGAATCTAAGACATTTTTTGGAAGCGAACAAATTTTAAATTACTTTCTGGACGGCTCACGCCGTGTTTTCAAAATTGATGACATTGCTTATGTGTATGGTTCGCGTAAATTGATTTATCCGATTGTAGCGGGTCAAGTTGTTGCAGGTTGTTGTCGACGCATTGATAGAAAATTACACGCCGAAAATTTTTCAGCAGAGATTGTTCTTGCTGTGCCTGATGTAACTAATCCTAGAAGTTTCGATGGCGGATTTTTCTCTGCTCTTGTTAGCCGGATTAACTCTCGCTCAAAAATAAAAATTGCAAAACTTCTTCCTTACGACACGAGTCATAAGACTGCTGAAAAATTTGAAGACCGTGCTGTTGCTAAAATTATGGAACATATGCATGATACTGAAAAAAATTTGGTTGCAGAGTTGGTTAGGCATGGTAGACTTGACCAAAAAAATTATCTTGTTAAAGACGGTTCGTTGGAGTACCGTATTTTGCCAGCTGACAAGAAAAAATTTAATGCCAAGAATTACAGTTTCGTTATAGGTGTGTCAAAGAAATTCAATCCTATGTTGGCAAAAGATTCTTCTGATAAAACTAATCCAGGACTCGTCGCTGACTTGCCTCTTTTTTGTCGTACGCCCGTTACGATTTTTAAACGAGATGACAATTTTCATGGTGGGAATAAATTTGCGGTGTGGTATCTTCGGTTACGCGATAAAAAATATTCCGACTCGCCTTTCGATGGTGTTGTCAAGGTTGAGAAAATTTTGGTCACAGACACCGAACGTAGAAACGAGCAAATCGACAGCGACGAGGTAAATCTTTTGAGTGCTTATCTTCTAAATGAACGTAATCCCGTTTGCTATGGTACGGACGGTCGTTGGGCAAATCACATTTACCCGATTTTTTTGACGGAGAGTTTCATTAAATCGCGATTTATCTCTGGTGAAACGTTTTTGAATCTATTTTGAGGTGAACATATGAGTGAGGTTATCGGGCGTGTTGCGGCAACAGAAAAATTTCCCGCGACTATGGACAAATTTTATTTTTGGACGGATGCCGACTTTCGTTTAAACGCTTTTGATGTGGTCAAGGTTGAACATATTGAGGGCTCTTATACTTTCGGCACAGTGGAAAATATCTTTCACATAACCGATGCAAAAAGTTTTTTGACAAATTATATTTCTTGCGATTTTGGTGATACGACAGTTGTTGCGCCAACTTTGCGGATCGGCATGAACTATGTTGAGGTCTCTGTTTCTTTTAACACGAAAAATATTTATACACCTGTAAAAAATGATTCTCCCGTGAGTTTGGCTGACACTATTGAGATTGAACAAGCGTTGGGACTCGACAAGATAAAAAATAAATTTCCTTGTGGCTTTTTGAAAATGTACGAAGGACATACAGGATACGAAATTACTTTGCCTGTAAATCTTGACGCGCAGTTTTTACTCGGTCCGGAAGGTGCGCATTTGAATATTTCGGGTATTTCGGGACTTGCGGCAAAAACGAGCTATGCAATGTTTCTCATGAAGTCTGTGCAGGAAAAATTTTCAGATTGTGCTTTTATAATTTTTAACGTCAAAGGTAAGGATTTGATGGCTCTTCATAAATCGAATGAGGTGGACAACTCTATTCCGATTTATAAAGAGCTAAATTTGAGCGGCGAACCCTTTGAGAATGTTCGCTATTATGCGCCGCGAGACAGAGATGATAGAGCCGCTTGCTACTTGTCTCAAAGTGATGTGGAAGATTACCTGTCTTGTGGATTGTTGAAAAGGTTTGCTTACGTTTATAAAGACGACCGTGAGTCGTTAGAAATGCTCTTCGCTGATATTGATGACACGACGCAAACAATGGATTCGATTATCAGCAAAGTTATCGACGAACACGACGTAGACTTTGATGATATTTCGACGTGGGAAAGATTTTTGGATAAAGTTAATGAGCTTGCGCAAAGAGGTAATTCCAAAGAAATTTCTGTGCTCAGCTGGCGAAAGTTCAAGCGTATTGTGAATAAGGCAATTAAAAATGACCAGATGTTTGTCGACCGAATAGAGCCAGAAGATTTTGAATGTAGATTGGAGGAAGAACTGAAGGATATTTCGACAGGGTCGGTCAGTGTTATTGACATTGCGAAACTTGCGACTGATAAGCAAGCATTTGTTTTCGGAGATGTGCTGAAGACGATTTATAAACTTAAACTTGGCGAATACGACGTGACTCCACCGTCCAAAATAATTATTTTCGTCGATGAGTTGAATAAATTTGCCTCAAAAGATACTACAAAAAATTCTCCGATACTTAGACAAATTTTGGATGTAGCAGAGCGCGGTCGTTCGTTAGGAATAATTCTATTTGGAGCTGAGCAATTTCGCTCGAACATTCATCCGCGCGTTACTGGCAACTGTTCGACGCTCGCTTTTGGTCGAACAAACGTTCTTGAAACGACGACAAAAGATTATTCTGCATTGCCTTCGACATATAAGAATATTTTGACGCGCTTGGAGCAGGGTGAATATGTCATTCAAAACCCTATTTTTCGTTCACTGCTTAAAGTTAGATTTCCTAAACCTGCTTATAAGCAGTTCAAAGATTAGGAGGAGATGCTGTGATTGAGATTGGAGTAAATATTGTCGAAATTGTTACGAAGGGGCTTTATACGAATTCTCTCGACATTTTTCGTGAATACATACAAAATTCGTGTGACGCTATTGATGATGCGGTCGACGCAGGTATTTTGTCGGCAGGCGACGGATTGATTACAATCGACCTTGAAGTTAATACTCGTCAAATCACTATTGAAGATAACGGTGCGGGCATTAACACTCGGAATTTTGAACGCACAATGAGTAAAATAGGTAACTCGGACAAGCGTTTGGAAACTGATAGAGGTTTTCGCGGCATAGGACGACTTTGCGGTTTGGCGTATTGTAGAGAAGCTCGGTTTAGTTCAACAGTAAAGGGCGAAACAAAATTGTCTACTGTAATAATTGATGCCGAGCATCTCCGTCAAGAATTTTTTAGTGACAATAAGCACTCTGCTGAGTCAGTCCTGCGTGATGTAATGACTTTTGACAAGACTGATGTTGATGCCGATAAACATTTTTTTCGCGTTGAATTGATTGATATTGTTGGCACAAATAACGTCCTTCTTGATGTTGACAAAGTTCGCAACTATCTTTCATTTGTAGCACCTGTCGATTACAAGTACAGTTTAGGTTTTAAAGGTCTTCAAAATAAAATCTTAGAGCACGCTGCTAAGCTTGATTTTAAGATTGCCAGTTATAACATTCTTGTTGACGGTGAGCATCTGTACAAGCCTTACAAGTCAAATTTCAGAACTACGCACAATGGAGCCGATGAAATTTTTGATATTCACTTTCGTGATTTTTACGATGGTACTGATGACGACAATAAAAAATTGATTGCATGGAGTTGGATTGGACTTTCTAACTTTAAAGGTGTTATTGACCAGACAAATGGTACTCCCGATAATATGATGCGCGGCATTCGACTGCGGACGGGCAATATTCAAATCGGCGATGAAGAAGCTTTAAAACATTTGTTCAGCGAGGCTCGCGGTACAAATTATTTTATCGGCGAAGTTCACACTGTAGACACAAATTTAATTCCGAATTCACGGCGTGATTACTTTGAAGAAAACGAAGCTTGCAACATATTTCAAGCTAAGCTGAAAGACTATTTTGCCGAATTGTATAAAATTTATCATACAGCGTCTGACATAAGAAGTGCTCATAGAGCGGTGGTCTTACCTGTTGAGGTCGAACAAGAATTTAACAAACAATCTGTTTCCTATCAAAAATCTCATCGTACAGAACATGAAGCGGAACTTGCTAGATTGCAAAAGAACGCTAAAAAAGCTGAAAGTTCGCTTACGAAGATTCAACAAATAGCGGAACAAAATCCCGACACACTTTTGACACGCGTAGTTATTCACATGACTGAGCGTACCCCAATCAATGTTCCTTCTTCTTCTCGTTCAGTTGAGAAACCCATAGAATCAACGCCACCTTTTCCCCCCTCCACTTGGAGCAGAGATTTGCGTAAGCTCTATCACGCGATTGAAGCTGTTATTCTTGACAATCCCAAACTGTCAGGGAAAAATCTTCTCGATGAGATTAAAACGGAGCTCGCAAAATGAATCGCCGCGTCTTATTAGTTGAACCTAATTACAAAAACAAGTATCCGCCGCAAAATCTTATGAAGCTCGCGACATATTTTCGGAACGTATGTAAGGACGATGTACGTTTTTATAAAGGCGACCTAAAAATTTTTGCCGCTCAACTTTTGCTTGAGGAATTTTTTTCTGATACTGTTGACAAGGAAAATCTTTTCGCGCCGGAAAAGAATGATGCCGCTCGAAAATTTTGGCGGTATGAAAAATTTTTATTGGAATTCATAAAAACTGGAAAGAGTTCTCTGCTTGAATTTTTGTCTGAAGAAGATTTTTTTTACGAATATACGTTGAAAAAACTTCATCGTCGCTTTAAAGGCAACGATTTTCCTACGTTTGATATTATCTGTGTCAACTCTCTATTTACGTTTTTTTTTGACGAGACTGTTACAACGATAAATTTTGTTAAAAAATTTCTTGCCAACGATGGAAAAATTTTTGTTGGAGGAGTAGCGGCGACTCTTCTTCCGGAATATTTTGAAGAGGCGACGGGTATTAAGCCACATATTGGACTATTAGATAAGCCTGACGACCTTGATAAACAGGATGACATCATCATTGATACTTTGTCACCAGATTATTCCATACTTGACGAAGTAGATTACAAATATCCTACTTCTGACGCTTACATAACCTACACAACGCGCGGTTGTATCAGAAAATGTTCGTTTTGTGCGGTTAGCAAGCTTGAACCTGAATATAAAGACCATGTAAAAATTTTTGAGCAACTCAAGCGGACAGAAGAGCAATTCGGTTCAAAAAGAAATCTTTTGCTGATGGATAATAATATTCTTGCGTCGAAAAAATTCGATGAGATTATTGATGAGATAAAGGCTTGCGGTTTCACAAAGGGTGCAACTTATTTGCCGGCTGATGAATATTCTGTTACGCTAAAAAATCTTCATGCTGGTTTCAACGACCGAGCGTATTTGCGGAAGATGATTCGTCTTTATGACGAGTTAGAAAAAAAATTGCCCGAAAGTTTGGCGGGCGAATTTTATTCGGTACGCGAGAAAAATTTTTTGTTGAGCCTAGTAAGTGTGTCTAAGGAAAAAATTTTTGAGCTTGACGATTTCGTTCGTCCGCTTTTTGAAAAATATTTCCGGCGCAATCGCTTAACTCGTTATGTTGACTTCAATCAAGGGTTAGATGCTCGACTTATTGACGAGCACAAAATGGCACGTCTCGCTGAGTTAAGTATTAAGCCCATGCGCATTGCTTTTGATCACATTGAGCAACGAGACATTTATGAACAAGCTATTCGCTTAGCAGCAAAGTATGGTATACGCGATTTGTCGAACTATCTGCTTTACAATTTCCTCGATACACCCGAAGATTTTTATAATCGCTTGCGGATAAATATTGACCTGTGCGAAGAGCTTAACGTATCGATTTATTCTTTTCCAATGAAATACTGTCCGATTGACGACGAGAGATATTTCGCTAACCGTGACTATATAGGGCGACATTGGAACAGAAAATTTATTCGTGCGATTCAAGCTATAATAAATTCTACAAAAGGTAAGGTTGGACGTGGTCGCAACTTTTTTGAGAAGGCTTTTGGAAAAAATCTCGACGAATTTAAAGAATTGCTCTATATGCCTGAAACGTTTATAATTTATCGCCTGAAGTATGAAGGTAACTTAACGGAGGAATGGCGTGAAAAATTTCTTTCTCTTAATGTTGATGAGCGAATTGAGGCTGAACGAGTCATTGAACAAAATAAGTTTTCAGATGAGGATATATCCGTTGTTACTTCTGCAAATATTCGTGAGTTATTGAAGTTTTATCAAATACGACGAAATTGATATAGTATTGGAGAGATAATATGAAATTGAAAAAGTTTAGAGTAACTCATTTTAGATCTGTGATGGATAGTGGTTGGGTTAATTGCGACGATGTAACTACTCTCATAGGAATAAATGAATCGGGAAAATCAAATATTCTTTTAGCATTATGGAAATTAAAACCAGCGCGTGGTGGTGAAATTGACCATTTACATGATTTGCCAGTGACAGAGTTATCGAAATATGATAAGCATTTGGAACAGGTTTCTTTCATTGAGGCTGTCTTTTTGCTTGATAATAGCGCAATAAATCTTAGAGATAAGGTTAATATAGATTTTTCTGAGGAAGATGAATTTTGCATTGAAAAGTATTATAATGGCAAATATTCATGGAAATTTACCAATGAAGAAATTCAAAAAAGAATTGAAGAGTTGGAAAAAAATTACATAGATGCCGAAGAACAAAGTTCAAATCCTGATTTGGAGACTAAAGGAATATTTCAAATTATCTTTGATGAAATACCCGTATTCGTTTACTACTCTAACTATGGTAACCTGGCTTCAAAAATTTATTTACCTCATGCAATAAGATGGATTAGAGGCGAACAAATTGAAGGAATAGATACAAATGAAAATCAACTTCTAACAATTAAAGTTTTGTTTGACTATGTAGGGCTTGAGCCTGAAGAAATACTTGAATATGGACACAATGCCACCGATATAGCTCGAAATTGCAGAAGAAGAAATGATGTTCCTACGACTGAGGACATTGACTTTGCAAGAGATGCCAAAGAAAAAAGAGCACTATTGTTACAGTCAGCTGGAACTAAACTTACAAAAGATTTTCGTGAATGGTGGAAACAAGGAGAATATCAATTCAGATTCCAAGCCGATGGAGACTATTTTCAAATATGGGTTTCAGATTCAAGACGCCCTGAAGAAGTCGACCTAGAACTCAGGAGTACGGGATTGCAATGGTTTTTAAGTTTTTATTTGGTTTTCATAGTAGAAAGTCAGGATAATAACAAAGACGCCATTTTATTACTTGATGAAGCTGGGTTGACTTTACACCCTTTGGCACAAAAAGACTTATCAAAATTTTTCCATAAGCTCTCTGAGAGCAATCAAATTATAAATACAACGCATTCGCCATTTATCGTTGATACAGAAAATATTGATAGATGCCGAGTCGTGTATTATGATGATGGCGGATATACTGTTGTATCTGAAAATCTTCGCGAAGGTTCAGGAGATATTGGTCAAAAATCTGTCTATGCCGTTCATGCAGCACTTGGATTGACAGTTTCTGATGTAATATTACAAGGTAGTCAAATTGTCATTGTTGAAGGAATATCTGACCAATATTATCTTACAACAATTAAGAATATACTGATTAGGGAAGGTAAATTAAAACCTAGTCAAGATATTTTGTTTGCTCCTTCGGGTGGAATCAAAGGTATTCAGGGTATAACAGGATTAGTTGCTGCTAAAAATGACGATCTCCCGTATATAATGTTAGATTCGGATAGTAGTGGCACCATTTTTTACGAAAAATTGATTCAAGGGCTTTATAAAGATTGTAAAACAAAAGTATTGACCGTAAAAAATTTCACCGAAATGGAAAACAGTGAGATAGAAGATTTAATCCCGTATGAATTTATTAAAAAAGCTATAGAACGCCTATTGGGTGTACAAGATGAAGATGATGAATTTGTTCCTAATGCAAACGAACCAATACTTCCTCAAATAGAAAATTATGCAAACGAACATAAAATCGAGTTACCGCAAGGTTGGAAAGTAAATTTAGCTAAGGCTTTCAAAAAACAAACTTTATCTAAAAAGAAGAAAAAAATTCCAAAAAAATATTTAGATATATGGATTAAATTATTCAAAAATTTCGTTTGAGATATTTTTTTATTCTCTTATCTATCGTCTGGAAAAAAGCAAAAAAATAAGAATCTGAACGACCTCTTTTATGCCACAATATGGCATGAAGGAGGTTTTTTCATGGCTACCTATCATTTAAGAGTAAAAAATGACACTAAATCTGGCGGTGGAAAAGTTTCAGCAAAACGTCACGCTGATTATATTTTTCGCGAGGACGGAAAATCACATGCGGACTATATCAATCGCGAAGGAGCGCAGAGCGACCGTACTGACTGCATTTTCAAAGGAAGTCAGTTACCGAAATGGGCGAAAGACTCGGCACAAAAATTTTTCTCAGCGGCGACGCGCTACGAGGACAAAGGAAATCGCCGGTACAAAGAAATTGAATTGTCTTTACCCAATGAATTGACACTTGAACAGAATCGGGAGATAGTTGACAGGTTCATTACGAACCATTTGTCGAATCATTACTACGCCTACGCGATACACGCGAAAAAGGGCGAGTTATCTGGCGAACGTACCCCTCATGTTCATATCATGTTTTCCGAGCGACTTATTGACGACGTGGAGAAAATAAGCGAACGACCGGCATATAAATATTTCCGCCGAGCCGCACGACCGTTAAAAGGCGAGCAAGCCGCCAGTTTTGAGCGTCGTCGCCAACACGGGGCTCCTAAAGATAAGAAATGGCACGACAAAAACTACCTATATGAGATTCGGGCAGACTTTGCGAGGATCCAAAATGACGTACTTGCGAAAAACGGCTTTTCCATTCGTGTTGACCACAGAACTTTAAAAGCCCAGCAAATCGAGGCAGAAAAAAACGGCGATAAGTTTCTGGCTAAACTTTATAAACGTGTTCCTGAATCGCACATTGGAATAATAGCGGCACACAAGGAAGGGACTCAAGCAAATGAAGTTAAAAAGTATCGCGAGGTAATTCATCACAAGCAACATTCTTTTTTTCTAGTCGATATCAGCCAGAAAGCTACAGCGGAAGGCGAAACTCAATTCTTAGTCAACCAAGCTGAATATGCCAGTCGTGCGCTGATAAATTCTCAAGCCTACAGGTCTGCAAATCTGGACGATGAATCTTTGCGTCTTTTGAATCAAGAAATCGTAGCCGGACTTGCAAGAATCAAAGAACTGAAGAGAAATTTAGTCGGCGTTTTATGTGCCAGACATCGTGCTCAGAAAGAATATCTTTCAACTGCAGATTACCAATTCATTCGAGACTACGAAAGCAAAATTAACCAGCGAGTATATCTTGAACGACTCTTACGCGAGCTTGCACTTTCAAGTTGGCAATATCCGGATAATGAACGAGCCTTGCGCTATATTGAACACCGCATTAAGGAAAAACATTCCAAATTGCACACTTACCTTGTACAACAAAATTCTCACTATTGGGCTATACAAGAAAAGTTTCAAAACCCATATCAGCGCAAAAATATTGAACTTGTCATTCACGGTCTTTTGCAGGACGACCTTAAAATTTTGGCGGAGCTGAAAAAAACAAGCGAAGATATTTTACAAAAAATAACCGTAATGCGGAACAGGATTGAACTGCACGAAACGTTCAAAACGACTTTCACACTGTCCGAAATCAGAGACAACATTCGGAATCAATATCTCTCCTTGAAAAAACAATACGAAGACGCCGTTGATACAAAAAATGTTTTGATGCTCAAACAAGTGAGTCCCTTGAACGCTTTGCTCAGAGCTAAGAATATTTTTGTTCATGGCGGTTTTGACAAATTGCAATCTCTGCAGGAATCATATAGGGAAACATTGGAACAATTTGAGCGCGATAAATCCGATTACCTTCATTGGCAACAGTTCTTCAACAACCAAAATTGGATTGCATGCGGTGATAGACTTCGCGAACAATATTATCTTACCAAGAAAAAAATCCATTTGGAAAATACTGCGCGAAAACTGTCGGCAACTAAAATTCGGCTGGATACTGAACTAGCTCGATTGGAAAATCTCTGCCAAACAGAAACTGCGAAAGAAAAAATCGCTTTCCTTGCCGCTAACCTTCTCTTCAAAAACTTAAATATTGCGCAAGAGTACGAAACAGCAAAAAAGCTTGTCGCTGATTTATCCCAAAAATTACAAGTAGCGAAAAAACGTTTCAATGCCCTGAACGATAATTATTCGCGCATGAAGCAAAATCGTGTGTATCGTGTTATTCGCCCCGTGAACCATTCTGCGAAAAATAAATCTCTGAAAGAAAATGAACTCATTGCCATTATTGCCGATGCACTCATGAGCGAACCATATGCCGTTCAACTCGTCGCTCACTCCGACGGTAATAATCTGGAAATGGAAAAGGACTGGGAACTTATGAGCGAACTCGACAAAGATGAACTTATCGACAAGAAGATAATTCAGGAGTTGTGAATAGCGGCAAAAATCTTATGTCGTATCCCTGAATTTGTAGTAGAAGTTCACTTACCGCTTATCCTTCGGATAAGCGCAAAAAAACCGCAGAGTGACGCGGATTTTCGTCGAAAAAAATTTGTAGCGGTCGAGGATTCGCGGAACTTGCGATTGGCTTTTCTGGATATTATTTTTTGAGAGTAATGACATCAAATACAAAAAAAGTTAGCGGATTCTCTTCATGTGTTCTATGAATTCGTCGAAAAGTTTAACGCTGTCATTAGGACCAGGAGCGGCTTCTGGGTGATATTGAACGCTTGTAACCGGTAAAGATTTATGGCGAACACCTTCGATTGTTCCGTCGTTAAGAGAAATATGAGTGACTTCAATCGGCAAGCCCGCCAAAGATTTTTCTTCGACTGCGTAGCCATGATTTTGTGACGTAATCGCAACTTTGCCGGTTCTCAAGTCTTTAACAGGCTGATTGGAACCGCGATGCCCGAATTTAAGTTTGTAAGTATTTGCGCCCATCGCCAACGCTAAAATCTGATGACCGAGACAAATACCGAAAATCGGACGTTTGTCTAAAAGTTTACGGACTTCACGAATCACGTCGGGAACGTCTTTGGGGTCGCCGGGACCATTCGATAAAAAAATTCCGTCGGGCTTGAGCGCAAGAATTTCTTCAGCGGTAGTTTTTGCCGGAACGACCGTCACGCGACAGTTGAGCTTGCGAAGGGTATCGAGAATATTGCGTTTGATACCGAAATCCATTGCTACGACGTTGAAAGAATTATTGCCGGCGTCAAGAGTGTAGCTAACGGGCGTGGTAACTATCTCAACGACATTTTTGCGAATGGGCAGAGCCATCATCTCATCGATTGTATTTTGTGAAGTGTATTCGCTGACAATGACGCCTTTCATAGTACCCGCCAAACGAATTTTTTTGGTCAAGGCGCGAGTATCCACGTCATAGAGACAAGGAATTTTTTCCGTCGCGAGGAATTCGGGCAAAGTCTTTTCCATTGATGAACTTGAAGGATTTACGCAAAGTTCACCGATGACGAGTCCACTGACAAAACTTTTGCGGCTTTGATTGAATTGTTTTGCCGTGCCGTAATTGCCGATGATAGGATAAGTCAACGTGACAATTTGCTTGCAGTAGGAAGGGTCGGTCAGAATTTCTTGGTAGCCGGTCATGCCCGTGTTGAAGACAACTTCGCCTTCAGCGGTGACGTTTGAGCCGCCGAAGAGTTGCCCGCGAAAGGTCGTGCCATCCTGCAGTACAAGTTTTCCTTTCAAACTTCTCACCTGCCAAACTTAACCGACTTCGTAGGTTCTGTACATTTTGATTTCTTCGAGATTGTCTTGAAGATTCCAGACGCCACAAGGACAGACGCCTGCGCAAATTCCACAACCAATGCATTTCGATTCGTCGCTGAAATATTCCCAAGAGCCGTCGTCATGGTTGATTCGTGTAATTGCCTTTTCGGGGCAGGAGTTCAAACAAATTTTGCAATCGCGACATGTGCCACAAGAAACGCAACGTAAATGTTCGTGCATAGGGTCGGGCAGGTCGCAATGATGACATTTCTCGAAAAATTTTTTGGAAAGATTACCAGACGGAACAATTTTTTTCTGTGGCAACGGAGTAATTTTCTCGCCGAGCAAAAATTGATTTATCATCAGCGCAGTCAACCTTGCATCGCCTATTGCGTCCGTCAATCTGCCGGGCTTAATGACATCACCAGCCGCAAAAACTTTCGGCAAAATTTT
>Ga0247609_10002634_pt1 | contig 18830 bp, 44 predicted proteins | sample 172DNAGHGlowgp2_FD_193487 | JGI IMG/M metagenome (GOLD analysis project Ga0247609, IMG submission 193487) | Sheep rumen microbial communities from Palmerston North, Manawatu-Wanganui, New Zealand - 1728 DNA GHGlow gp2 | ecosystem: Host-associated > Mammals > Digestive system > Stomach > Rumen ...
ATAATACCACAAGCCCGATCAAATGTCAATGACTTTCTTTTGTAACTTTTTGTTTTTCTTTTGTTGCCGCCCGGGCAACCTCCCCTACATTTCTTAAAATAAAAAAGCCTCCCCCTCTACTACCCGAGTGTGGCGTCCCTCCGCCTGTGATTGTATTGTATCATAGCCCGGGCGTTTTGTCAAGTATTTTTTAAAAAAAAATTTCAAGGGATTTTAATATCCCTTGAAACTGTAATAATAATGGAGTTCACCCTGCTTGTCTGCTCTCACAGAGCAATGGACATTGATAAAGTCCCCGATTTTAATTAAATCATAATGGTCTTTACCAATTTCAAATACGCCACGCTCTCCACCATCTTCCCACATTACTTTGTAGTGATGATGAGTTACAGGGATGTGACTATTTCCACTTTTGACAAGAGAAGTCGTGGTATAGTGGTCTTTATCATACACTTGTGCAGTGAAGTCGTAGTTTTCAACTTCATCATAAAAAGCACCAGAAGCCCACAGAGCAAGCATAACAATCCCAATGATCACGCCCGCTATACAAATTATCGTCACAACGGCTTCCCAATTGAAAAACCACCAATCGCTCACAGGCTCAGCCCATGTCTTTACTTTCTTAAAAACTTTATTCATTGTTTTATTCTCCTTTTCCTTTTGTGCCTTTATTATAACACATCATGATTTATTTGTCAATGTTTTTCTTTTGTAACTTTTTTGCCCGGGCGATTAAGGAAGATTTTTAATCTTCCTTAAAAACTGGATCTGCTTCATGGGCTTCTACTAAGAGCCGCAGAAAATCATTATTCCAAGAATTATCCCCGTATTTCTCGCACATACCGGCAAACTCGATAACAATTGGACTTTCAAGACCATAAATGCGAATCATGCGGTCAAGCAAGTTTTCTCTGTAAGTAGTCATTTTTTTATTCCCCTTTTCTTTTCTGGTATTATAATAGCACAAAAGGGCTTGTTTGTCAAGCCCCTTTTTTATTATTTTTTATTCGACCTCTCGGTCATCAAAGTTCCAGATAATTTCGCAATTATCCAAATCCATCATAACACCAGCCACACAAGACTCGGTATCAGCATAGCTGTTCCAGTATTCCATAGCCTCGTCATAGGTTTCAAAATTCTCTTCCATCTCACCATGGATTGTGTCAGTAAACCGCACATTGTACATTGTTGTATTCTCCTTTTTTATTTTGTTGTTCTCTCTTGGAACAATTATAATATAACACAAATGTGTTTATTTGTCAATAGGTTTCGGGCAAAAAGTATTAAAAATTTTGCCCGACTCAATGGCCGAAAAATTCTTCAACGCTTTACCGTGCGAAAGTTCGAACCGCCCCGATTGGGTACGGTCGCCGCGTTATCACCATTCTAATGGTATTTTCCCGCAGAATTCACGTAAAGCACATTTATCACAATCATCACAAGAAGCGCAATATTTCGCGATTGCTAAAAGTGCCCGGGCAAGCATTAAGTCCATAACTTTTCGGCCTCCTTTATTTTATTTTATAATTTATTATATCATTTTTTTTTATAAAAAGCAAATTCCCCGCTTTAGCAAGCGGGGAACATAATATTATTTAGCTTGATTTTATTTCCAATGTCTTGAGGGAGCTTTAAGCCATACTGTTTTCTGAAAAACTTTTCAGCCTGATCAAACTCTGCCAGATACATGGTAATAATCATGTTATTTTCTACAGCTCTAATTACCATTATTCCAGTAGAAGTGAGAGTTTTCATAACCTTTTTGCCATCTTTGATTTCTTCCTTGTTGGCAATTGGAGCACCAATTCCAATAGACTTAATCTGTACAAGTCTTTCTTTCCTGTCCATGCGGACATGATAGCTGAGATTGTTAATATCAATAGGCGGCATTTTTCTTTCTTCCTTTCCGGTTTATCGGGTTTTCCTTCCCTCTTTCTGATTGTATTATAGCACTTTTGGTTTAGCTTGTCAAGTCTTTTTTTTAATTTTCTAAGGGATTTTTTTAATCCCTTAGAAAATCATCACTTCGTGGACAGTGGCATACTTTACATTATTGAAACAGCCACCCTTAAAGAACACCTCTCTGCGCTCCGTCTCACCCTTGCGGACAGTGCGATAAATCGCACAGTGGAGAGCGGTGGCTTTTTCCTTTGCGGCCTTCCAAGCTTTGCCGAAAGCTTCTGTATCTTCATAAAGGTTGCCAGCTACATCATAGATAAATTTCTTTTCCATTTTTTTTATCTCCTTTTCCTTTTGTGATTACATTATAGCATAAACGCCCGGGCTTGTCAAGCCTTTTTTATAAATTTTTCAAATAACTTGCGACAAGTGCTACGGCAAAGATAATAACAAGGGCGGCGGCAATAGCAGTCTGATACATTTTTTATTTCCTCTCTTTCTTAACCTCTGGTATCATTATAGCAGGTTAACTGTATTATGTCAACAACTTTCTTTTGGAATTATTTGTTACTGTTTTGTAACTTAAAGTCAGTCCTTCCCCTCTCCTGCCCGAGTGCGGTTTCCCTCAACCTGTGATTACATTATAGCATAAGGGCTTGAACTTGTCAAGCCCTTTTTTTCATTTCTTTTAACATTTTATAAACTTCGGGAAAAAGTACATCTTTCATTCCTTCAATGGTGGTTTCTCCCTCTCTCCACGCTTCAAAGTCTTCAAAGTACATTGTCCCAACGTCAAAAGGCTCTGTGCTTCCAGCGGGACGGCACTGGAAATGATAATCGTTAAATCCACCTTCCAAGATTTTGCCGATCTCAATTTTTTCAATAATCATTTTCTTTATTCTCCTTATCTCTCTTTCTGGTATTATAATATCACAAGCCCGGGCACTTGTCAAGCCCTTTTTATAATTTTTTTACTTAAAGTTTTTGAAATAAATCGCCCGGGCAAAAGTCAAGGAACTTTTTACAGTTCCTTGATTTTCAGGCCGCGCTCTCCAAGAATTTCAAAGAAGCGGCGGGCGGCGTGGTCTTTGTCGATTGCTTCCACAATGCACTTGATTTCGGCGTTGTCGCGAGTAATCTTAGTTTCAAACTTTTTCATTTTCTTTGTTCTCCTTTTCTTTTCTGATTTTTTCATACCAGCAGGGGTCGGTATCTTCACCGCGATACAGCGGACACTCATCGTGGCACAGGCATTCAGCGCAGGTAATCATTTTTATTTCTCCTTTTCTTTCTTTGTGATTGTATTATACCATGCGGGGCTTGTTTTGTCAAGCCCCTTTTTTATTTTTTTTAGAGAGTGATTTCATCCTTTGAAACAAAAATAAGATACTGCTTGCCATAAAGACCAACGCAGGGCCTATAATTGCCGATCTGGATTACTGCTCCATCGCTATTACCTACGACCTCGACATCATCATCAGGATCGTACTTGTTAAGAATACTGATTAACTCCTTGTTCTTCATTGTTTTATTCTCCTTTTCTTTCTTTGTGCTTTTATTATAGCATACTCTTCTGGACTTGTCAAGCATTTTTTTTGAAAAAGAAGAAGATTTTTAATCTTCTTCTTCTTCTTCGTTAGCCCACCGCAGTTCTTTGAAGTAAGGCCCAGCGAAAACGCGGATAGCCATTTCATCGCCCCAGTGGCAAGGGATTACAACAGAATCAGGGGCTTGCTGTGCCAGAAATTCCATCACATCATGAACAGTCATCATTTTTTTATTCTCCTTTTCTTTCCTTTGTGATTGTATTATACTATACTTTGTTCTACTTGTCAATGTTTTTCTTTTGTAACTTTTTCGCCCGGGCGAAAGAGGACTCTTTCAGTCCTCTTCCTGCTCACCCAGCCAGCCCTCAAAGGAACGCCAGCCAGTATAATAAAATAGAATTCTTTTGGCCGTCTCTTCATTGCATCCACCAATGGCAAATGCCAAATCAAGGGCGTCTTTATCAATCCCGAGAACATCGGCCAGCAGGTCATACATTTCTTCGTAAGTCATTTTTTATTTCTCCTTTTCTCTTTTGTGATTATAGTATAACACAAGTGACTTGCTTTGTCAAGCATTTTTTGATAAAAAAACTAAGGATTTTTAATCCTTAGTTTCAATTATTTCAAGCGTGGCGGTATGAAATTCAATGCCGTTGGCATTTGTCCAAGGCTTGTCGAGTTCGTCCATTCTTGCATTAGCGTTTTTATAATGGGCATAGTACCCATCTAAATGCCATTCGTCTTCAAACTTGTTGTAAGCAGTAACCTTGTAAATAGTCATTTTTTTTATCTCCTTTTCTCTTTTGTGATTACATTATAACACAAGGGACTTGTTTTGTCAAGCCCCTTTTTCATAAATTTTTTTCATTCTTGCATAGCGGCTATCTTCCCAATGATTGGGGTATTCTCTGCATGATGGGGGATCTCCGAAAGCCTCACGCACCATGCCGGGAAACTCTTTCAATCCGCCATCATACAGGCAATAAAAGAAACTTACTGCAATAACAATGGGGAAAAGCAGAATTTTCGTAAAAGTTTTTATGTGGCCTGTGAGCAAATACCCATTAGCTTCACAAGGATTTAATTGCCAATTGTACATGCGCATTACACGAATATTTTTTTTAATTTTTATGTTCTGAATATAAGATGCGTCAAGATGAGAAATTTTCATTTTATTTATCTCCTTTTCTTTTCTGATGCTATAATAGCATACTTTCAGCTATTTGTCAATGTTTTTCTTTTGTAATTTTTTGCCCGGGCAATGAAGAAGCGGCTTGTTAAGCCGCATTCTTCTTAGGGCGTCCAGCCTTGCGCTTAGGGGCTGGAGCAAAGTCTGCAAACATCTTGCGGGCTTCCTTTTCATCATCCAGTATCGAAATGCACTCACCATCCCACAGGAGCTTGAATACTACCTTGCCGGAGAGGTTAGGCGCAGACTTCTGAAGTGTAAAGCCGTCACGCTCTTCCAGAATTTCCATCTGAATCATGTTCTTGATAAAGGTATCGCGCTCAGCGCACCGCATTTCAAAGATTTCCTTGTTACTCATTTTTGTTATCTCCTTTTCTTTCTTTCTGTCTTTATTATACACTATTGGTCTTGACTTGTCAAGCATTTTTTTCAATTTCTTCTAACTTTTTTTTCAGCTCTCTGATTTCAGCTTGTGCTTTATCGTAAGCTGTCCAATTCATAAAATCCGCCATTTGCTCGAACCAGCACCAGCGTTCAAGTTTTTCAATTCTTTCTTTGATTTCGTTAGCGTTCATTTTCTTTATTCTCCTTATCTCTCTTTCTGGTATTATAATACCACAAGCCCGGGCAAATGTCAAGTGTTTTTTTTAGAAATTTTTTGTTTTTCTTTTGTAATTATTAAGTCAGTCCTTCCCCTCTCCTGCCCGAGTGCGGTTTCCCTCAACCTGTAATTACATTATAGCATTGTCCGGGCAATTTGTCAAGCACTTTTTCAAAAAAAAAATCACGCTTTTTACAGCGTGATGATTTGATAGTATTCGGAAATGCTCACCGTATTGGTTGGATCTTCAATGTCGTAAAGTTCGCGGGCTTCTTCTCTCATTTCGATCAGTCCCTCAAGGGTGTAGGGGAAGACGTTACCGCATTCGATGTTCTGAATCATTTTCATTTTTTTTATCTCCTTTTCTCTTTTGTGATTACATTATAACACAAGGGACTTGTTTTGTCAAGCCCCTTTTTTAATTATTTTACAAAGATTTTGATACTTTCAAAGTATTCGTATTTATCGGTCGTGGTTTTCTTTTTCAGTTCCACGTACTTGTACCCACCATGTTTCAAAGCGGCGAAGTACAGTTCGGCTCTGTCGTAGTCTTCAAACTCTTCCCAAATCTTGTAAGCAGTTACGATGTACATTTTTTTATCTCCTTTTCTCTTTCTTTCTGATTGTATTATAGCACAAGTCTTTTGCTTTGTCAAGCACTTTTTTTATTTTCCTTGGGGCTTTTTTAGCCCCAAGGATTGGACTTCATGTCCTCTTCAAAGTCCAGCCACTCCTGATAATCTTCCATCAGGTCGCCCATGATCTCGAACTGTTCCATGCTGTAAAACTCCATTTTTTTCTTCCTTTCCGGTTTGTTTGGGTTTTCCTTCCCTCTTTGTGATTATAGTATAGCATAGCCCGGGCATTTTGTCAAGCACTTTTTTCAAAAAAATGCGAAATAATTTAAAAATTATTTCGCATTAATTCTTGCTCGGTCCAAGAGTGATCTATAATTCTCTTTTTACGTGTTTTGGCAATTGCTCTTGCCCATCTTCTTTCTTCTTCTTTTTTGAACCATTCTGTGTATGCTTTACTAATTTTTTTAGCTTGTTCTACTGTGGTAACTTTCCATTCAGTATCTTTTGGATACTTGGGTTTAAGACTTTCCATGTATGCTTCCATAACATCTTTATTACTACTTTTTTTGCTGTAAACATGGAGACTAAATTGATTAAAATCCTTAGTGTGTCTTACTACTACATACTGTGTCATTTTCTTTATCTCCTTTTCTCTTTGTGATTATAGTATAGCACAGCCCGGGCTTTTTGTCAAGTAGTTTTTTTATAAAAATCATACTTTATTTTGAATGTGTATTGATACTCAAAACCTCTTTTTACAAAAATGTGAATCATGGCCGGATTGTCATTCCAAGGCGTTGCGCCATAAGTGCCAAGGCCAAGAGCTAACACGTAGTCAATTAACGCGCTGGCTATACCTTTGCCCTTGCTGGCTTTTGAATACACGCACATTCTCATGATAGCGTAATAACCACGGTGGGCTTTATACACGACAGCTACAGATCCCAAAAGCTTGCCGTTTTCTTCTGCTACGATCAGTCGTCCCGCATTTACATCTTCCCGAACATCTTGCGGCGTGTTGTAGTCCATGCGCTTATTCTGTATAGCTCTAATAATGCGGATAGCATCAGCAGTCGTTGCAAATCTAATGGTCATTACTGTCTACCTCTTTTCCTCTTGGTAATTGTATTCTACCACACATTGTGCCTGTTGTCAAGTAGTTTCGGGACATTTTTTATTGTTATTTATTTAACAATCGTTCGCGTTTTTTACTTCACCACTTTAGCGTGGTGAAGTCCGGGACCTTCCGGGGCTGGCGATTTTGCCCGGGCAAAATAGAAAGCTCCGCGGTTAGAGAATAACCGCGGCGCCTTTAGTCTCTACCAGATAGCCCTCAAAACCAGCCTTGATCCACTGCCGAATGTTCTTAATATCATCATCCACAAGGATACCAGCCTCACGAATGTAATCAACCTTGCGGCCATAACCTACGATGCAGATAAATTGTTCTGCTGTGATTTCAGGGATGTACTTTGCCAGCCAGTCAATTTTGCCGGCCTTGGCGTCATCGTTGGCGGCCTTGGTGAGAATGTAAACCTTTTCACCGTGAGCAATGAGATTGCGGACAGTCTTGACATTTTCAACGAACGGGGCGAGATTGGCGAGATAGTCGCGGCTTAAAGCCTGTGCGCGCTCGGTGTAGGTAGAGTGGAAGTCAGCCAGAACGCCATCCATGTCGAAGTAGTAAGTCATTTTTTTGTCCTCCCTTGTTCTTTCTGATTGTATTATAGCAAAGCCCGGGCATTTTGTCAAGCATTTTTTTCATTTTTTTCAAAAATTTTTTTGTCATTCTTTTGTTACTTTTAAGTCAGTCCTTCCCCTCTTCTGCCCGAGTGCGGTTTCCCTCAACCTGTGATTGTATTATAGCATAGATAGATCGGCTTGTCAAGTGTTTTTTTATAAAAAATAAAATGGCTTTAGCAGTACGCTAAAGCCATTTTACGCCAGCCCAGCACAGAAATCTGATTGCAGGCCCTGCCGACTTCCAGTGCTTCCCGCTTCGTGTTTACGCGGTGGCTCTTGTCTACGTAGTAAATACCACCAGCAAACCACACGCCGCAGTTACCAGCGTAAGCTTTAACCGCGTTGATGGCTTCCCGTGCGGTGTGGCATTCCACGCCCTCAGTGGCAACCTGCCAACCGCTTTTGTAAGTGATTGGCTTGCCAGCCTTGAGAGTCAGGCCGTCATTCTCAGTGAGCTTGTTAATAGTTCTAATGTTAATCATCTTTATTATCTCCTTTTCTCTTCCCTTTGTGATTATAGTATAGCACAAGAGAAATGATTTGTCAATACTTTTTTCCAAAAAAAATACAAGAACTTTTTTAAGTTCTTGTATCTACTATCTCTTAAAGGCTGAACGGCTTGCGAGACAGGACGTTCACTTGCTCATCACGTAGAATCTCTTCGACGACAACACCGTCCCCATTAAAGGTGTGGAGATAAATACGGGTTTTCTTTTCAACCATCAAGCAACCATAAGCCATAGCGCAAGCATTAATGATTGCTTCTGACTTCTTTGTTCTTCTGATCGTGATAGTTTCAAGCATCTCTGTGTCCTCCTGTCTCTTTCTGATTGTAGTATAACACAAAGGATGTTATTTGTCAACAACTATTTTTAGAAACTTTTTGTCTTTCTTTTGTTACTATTTAGTTAGTCTCTCCCCTCGACTACCCGCGTGTGGTTTCCCTCAACCTGTGATTGTATTATAGCATAGATGTGTCAATCTGTCAAGAGTTTTTTATAAAAAAAAATAAAGGTTTTTAAGCCTTTATCTTTAGTCGATGATGCTAACAAGATCGTGGTCTAATCTAATAGCTATCATTTTATTAAGTCTTTTGCTCCACACACGGGCCATCTTCTTGACTCCACTGGGGTAGTATGCCGAAAACGTCCCATACACTTTGCTCGTGCACTGGGTTTCAATGGTGTTCATGTTGCTGTCGAAAGTTCTATCAATGTAAATGATGTGGTTCATTGTTGTGTCTCCTTATCTCTCTTTCTGGTATTATAATACCACAAGCCCGGGCAAAAGTCAAGAGTTTTTTCATAAAAAAGATTGTTATTTTTTTAACAAAGGTCGTCGCTTACCTTATCGCAAGGCACCACTTCTATTATACCACAAGTGATGCAGTTTGTCAATGTTTTTCTTTTGTAACTATTATTATACTAATGTAACACTATCATTATACTAATGTATTACTATTATTATTGTATTTAGTTTATTGTTTATTTGTTCTTTTGTTTTATTGTTTATTCATAACTTTGTTGTGCTGTGCTAACGCTTAGGCTTGATGAGCATCTTTGCCTTGCTTTGCCGCACTCCTCTACCTGTGCCACCAGGTTGCGCCATTGCTTGACAGTACATTATTGTAACTACTCCTCTTGGGCTCTTTATCACTTTAATGTGTTAAAGAATAATGCTGGTTTAATGTTTAATTCACTTTTATAATTTAGTGTATTAAAGTATTTTACTTATTTGAATTATTTTGTTACTATTTTGTAAACTAAGATGACCGAACATGTGTTTGATGCTCTTGGTTACAATAGAGTTATTTTTTGTAACCATTTTGTAATAAAAGTTAATTAAACATGCGTTTGATGCTCTTGGTTACAGGATGTGACAGCCCGTTACATTTTTGTAACATTTTGCGCAAAAAATTTACAGAGTTGTAACAAAGCAAAGCTCGCCCCGCTTTGGCTGTCAGCGGGGCGAGCAAATAAGGGGTGCTCATTCATTACTATTAAAATTTTTTCAAAAAAGTATTCAATACTTTTAGTAGATGTTTATTGAAAATGAAATGAAGGGGGGCATCCCTTTCGGGAAGAAAAAAATTAAAAAACTGTTACAAAGTCTGGCCTGGCCAAAAAACTTTCTAAATCAATTTTGAATTTCAATCACGACAATTCTTGTCCTTCACCAAGCCATTTAATTAAAATATGTCTATGACAAAAATCACCTGGTTTTTCATAACAACAAAGTACAACATTATCGCCAATTTTTTCTTTTACAGCCATAGGATCTAACCCCTAATTTTCAAGTTCTTCAATATATTTTTTTTCAAAAATATAATTATCAATCTAATTATTTTTATACTATTTTAATAACTATTCACTAGGAGCTAATTCTTTTAAATTTAATCCTTTAAAGCTAGCTGGCGGGTATCTTGTAATTCCAATAGGAGTTAAATTACCAAAATGTCTATAATTCCCAAAATAACTAGTATAAATCAAATTAATGCCTCTAATTGTTCAGGAACATCTAGCCCAAGTTCTTTTAAGACATTGGCAGTAAAGACATATTTATTATTATCTACAGTTTGCTTCGTTAATGCTACATATTGATTTCCGCAATCATCCTCTAATAGATAAAAATCCATTTCTTCACCATCTTTAATATTAAGTCTATCACGCATCCCTTTGGGGATACTAACTCTACCAAGAGTGTCAACTTTACGTGTAGTATTTTCCTTTATTAATTTCATTTTTTTAAAACCTCTTTTATATATATATTTTTCTAATAATATTATATAATTTTTTTAAAAATTTGTCAAACAAAATTTTTTTTAGTATAATCTATGTTAGAGAAATCGTTAAGTGGAGGTTGATAGTTTGATTAAATTAGACTATACGCTCGATAAACCAGAAGATAGAAATGAATTAGTCAAACAAATTTTACAAGATAATCCAAATCCAGGAGAAAAATATCTTGAAATAATGGCTGATTATCTTATTCTATGTATGGAAAAGCAAGAGCGTAAAGAACGTAAAATTTTAACTGACAACCGCATGACTACTGTAAATAAACGAGAAACCTCTTTTGAAGGACTTGTGTCCCAATTTGAAAATGGCGAAGATGGAATTTACAATTTAATAACAGAAAATAAAAATATTATATTTTAGCCAAAAATAACAATAACAAAAAAAGATATAGAAGAAATACAACCTTTACGACAATTAAGAGAAGCCATAAATATTTGGGAAACTAAATTAAAAACTACAGAAGGCCGACAAGCTTATATTATTAAATCTACTCTAATTGAGTTACGTAAAGATCAATATATAATTAAAAACGCATATCGTAGACCAATTACTCTTACAAAAATTACTCATTCAAAAAATGTTCTTCCATTAGAAGGAGAAATAATTGTTGACAAAGATGATAATTTAATTTCTAAAGGAATTACTTTAATAGATCCTGCTGTTTGTTCTGGAATATTATGTAATTATTCAAAATTAAAAGAAGATAGCTGGGGTTATTTTGAAAATGATATGTGGTATTTAATTTATGATTTTGAAAATATATGTGATAAAGCGTTAGAAGCCTACCCATTATATAAAAGACTTGTAGAATATAAAATTGATGGCATGCAAAATATAGATATTCAAGCAGCCCTTCAACAAGAATTTGGTATAAAGCATAGTGTTGAATATATTTCTAGTTTATGGCGTCGCAAAATTCCAACATTAATAGCATCCACTGCTGAGGATGAATATTTAAATTGGTATTATACTCAAGTGAAGCCAGGAAAATTTAAACGATGCAGTAGATGCGGTGAGGTAAAATTAGCTCACAATAAATATTTTAGTAAAAATAAAACTAGTAAAGATGGCTTTTACTCTATTTGTAAATGCTGCCGTAATAAGAAAAAATGACCCAAGGGGAAGATGCGCTTGGGCAAAAGTTATTAAGTGAATTAAAAGAAAAATTTTAATTAAAGGTTTTTTATGGAAAAATATTGTAAATTATGTAATACGTATAAAGATTTAAATGATTTTTATTTACATTATACTGAAGGTAAACATTTAATTAGGAGTAGCCATTATTGTAAAGAATGTATAAAAAATAATTTTAAAGATAATATATTAGAAATTTGTAAAGAACTAGATATTCCATTTATACAAGAAGAATGGAATAAATTAAATGAATACCACCCAAATACTATTAATATTGGAAGATATGTAAGTAAAATGCAATTAAAAGGATTTATGGGATTTCATTTTGAAGATAGTATTTATTTTAATGAAAAATAAATAAAAAAATTTTTTAGGACAAAAGTTGTTAGATGATATCAGCCTTTTGTGATGATTATAAAAGGAGGCTGAGTTATGCCAAGATCAAAAGAATAGCGTTTTTGTGAAAAATGCAAACGAACAAAAAATGAAGATAATTTTTATACGTCAAATGATTTAGTAAAGTATCCGGCTGGCAGACTTAACATGTGTAAAGATTGTATTACAATGCATGTTGACAACTGGAATCCGGATACATTTTTATGGATAATGCAAGAATGCGATATTCCATATGTTCCAGATGAATGGAATAAATTATTACTTTCATATGGACGAGACAAAGCATCTGTAACTGGAACTACTATTATGGGTCGTTATATCTCTAAAATGAAACTCAAATAGTATAGAGAATACAGATGGAAAGATACTGCTTATCTTCAAGAATAGGCGGCACATAAAATTGAAGAAGCTATGAAACGCCAAGGATATGATATTCAAGAAATAGATAAAGCAGTTGCTGAAGCTGGTTTAATTAATAAAGATGAGGAAGAAGACTTTAATGCTCCCCCTCCCCCACCAGTGTATTAGGATTTTGAAACAATAGATAATGAGCCAGAAGACACTACTATAGTAGATGCTTTGACCGATGAAGAAAAATTAGCACTTAGAATAAAATGGGGTAAAACTTATAAACCAGACGAATGGATTTATTTAGAAAAATTATATAAAGAAATGATGGAATCATACGATATACAATCAGCGGGACATATTGATACATTAAAGATGATATGCAAAACATCTTTAAAAGCAAATCAATTGCTAGATATGGGTGATATTGATGGAGCTCAAAAAACAATTAAAATGTATGATATGTTAATGAAAAGCGGTAAATTTACAGCTGCTTAGAATAAAACTGATAGTGGAAATGCTGTTGATTCAATTAGTGAATTAATTGCAATGTGCGAACGAGATGGATTTTTCCCTCGTTATTATGTGGATGGCCCACAAGATAAAGTTGACAGAACATTATAGGATTTACAAAAATATACTAGAACATTAGTAACAGAAGAAATGAACCTTGGTAATTTAATTGAAAGTGCTGTAAGACAAATCCAATTAGATAAAGAAAAAGAAGCAATGCGCGATGCCGATGCAGCTGGTGACGATGATGCCTTTGAAGCTGAACTCTTTGATGAAGATGAAAAAGCCTTCTTAAAAGATGAAGACTTTTAGCAATTAAAGGAGCTTGTCGATGATGAAGCTATGGATGATGAAGAATATATAGCGTCATTACTTGACAATGATGAAATTTTAACTTAAAATGGCATTACAAGATTTATTAAATTTATCATCATCTAAGGCTAGAAAAATTGGTATATCAGAAGAACGTATTGGACCGTTAAAACCATATATTAGACAATATGTCAGTTATTGGCGAGAGTATCCCGATATGTTTGTTGATTTTTTATAGACTGGATTAGATGGTAAAATTCCAGATGATGGATTACATTTTTTCTTTTATCAAAGAGTATTTTTACGTGCGGCAATGCGATATAAATATGTTTATATGGTATTCCCACGTGCTTATTCAAAATCATTTCTTTCTGTATTAGTTTTAATGATTCGTTGTATTCTTTATCCAAGAGCAAAATTATTTGTTACATCAGGTGGTAAAGAACAGGCTGCTGGTATTATAAAAGAAAAAGTTGATGAACTTTGCAGATTAATCCCAGCATTAGATAAAGAATTAGACCATAGACCAGGCAAAACACGAATTAGCAAAGATTATTGTATTTTTATGTTTAAGAATGGATCATATTTTGATAATATTGCAGCGACAGAAAAATCTCGTGGTAAACGTCGTCATGGTGGTCTTATAGAAGAATGTGTCGGTGTTGATGGGCAAATTCTTTCAGAAGTTATTATTCCTACAATGAACGTTTCACGATTAGCGATGGATGGACAATCATATCCAGAAGAAACATTAAATAAGAGTTAGATTTATGTTACAACTGCTGGATGGAAAGGCACTTTTGCATATGATAAATTAATTCAATTATTAGTTTGGATGATAACTGAACCAGAAAAAGCATTTATTATGGGTGGAACTTGGCGTATTCCAGTATTAATGAAACTATTAGATAGAACATTTTTACAGGATTTACAACGAGATGGTACTTATAATGAAGCATCTTTTGACCGTGAATATGAAAGTAAGTGGTCTGGGACTGCCGAAAATGCTTTCTTTAATGGTGAAACATTTGACAAACATAGAATATTAAATCAACCCGAATATGAACATTCTGGCCGTTCTTCAATTAAGAGTTATTATATTTTATCAGTTGACGTTGGACGAAAAGGATGCGACAGTGTCGTATGTGTATGGAAAGTTACTCCATAGTCTATTGGTCCATCTGTTAAATCATTAGTAAATATTTATACTATGAATGATGAACATTTTGAAGATTAGGCTATTAAATTAAAACGATTATATTATAAATATAAAGCAAAAAGATTAGTAATTGATGCTAATGGTTTGGGCATTGGCTTAGTTGATTATATGGTTAAACCATAGCATGATAATGAAACTCAAGAAGATTTCCCTGATTTTGGTGTTTATGGTGGTACATAGGAAAATGCCGCTGAATCTTATAAAAAATTTCATACTAATGAGACAGAAGAAGATGCTATGTATTTAATGAAAGCTTAGGCACCTGAAAATTCAGAAGCTCATGCTAATTTTTAGACTATGTTAAATGCTGGAAAAGTAAAGCTTCTAATAGACGAAAGAGTTGCAAAAGCTAAGTTATTAAATACTAAAGGTGGACAAAAAATGACCCCAGAACAAAGGGCAGAATATTTAAAACCATTTACGCTGACTTCCATATTAAAAGAGGAAATGATGAACCTTCGAGAAGAAAACGAAGGTATCAATATTATTTTAAAATAGGCTAATAAAGGAATCCGAAAAGATAAATTTTCTGCCGCTGAATATGGCTTATATTATATAAAAGTTGAAGAAGATAGTAAAAAGAAGAAGAGAAAATTTAAAGTTACCGATATGATGTTTATAACTTAAGGAGGCAAAGAGAATGAGAGCTAGTAGAGGAGAAATCAAAATTGAAGAAATCTTAGACTAGGCTGGGTTAACTTTTGAAGAAGAATATATTTTTCCAGAACTCCGAAGTGATAATGGTCGGCCACTTAGATTTGATTTTGTAATTTTTGATGATGATGGTAAAATTGATTTTATTATTGAATATCAAGGAAAACAGCACTATGAACCTACAGCGAAATTTGGCGGGAAAAAAGGATTTTATTAGCAAAAATATAATGATAATAAAAAGCGAAGATTTTGTGCATTACATGGCTTAAAATTAATTGAAATTCCTTATACAGAAGAGAACTTAATTACTTATGATTATATAATGCATAAAGCTGGCTATTAAAGGAGGATAGCGTATTGAACATGGAAAGACAAGAAACTATCCATAATAAAGGCTTTGACTTATTTAACTTTGGTTTTCCAATAGAAGAGAATAATGAGAATATTTCTGAATATGGAAAAATTAAAGTAGGAGTAAAAACATTAGAAGATGCTTTATTAGATTTAGGTACTTTAAAAGAAACTAAATTACCTTTTTGTAATAAAAAAGAAATCTATGCCGCTATTGTTAAAAAAGATTACAAAAAGATGAAAATTATTTCTGATTTTTTTTATAATGCAAGCGGAATATATCAAACTGTTTGTAATTATTTTGCTTTTCTTTATAGATATGATTGGTATATTTATCCAGAGAATGTAAAAGAAAATGCTAAATCAGATAAAGTATTAGAAGAATATGTTAAAGTTTTATCTTATTTAGATAGATCTTATATTAAAAAAATTTGCGGCGATATAGCATTAAAAGTCGTAAAACATGGCTGTTATTATGGATATATAATTAATAACGCAAAAGGAATTGAATTACAAGAATTACCATTGGAATATTGCCGTTCTAGATTTTCTGTAAATGGGCAACCAGCTGTTGAATTTAATATGGCATTTTTTGATGATAAATTCGTTGATCCAGCTTATAGGATTAAAGTTATCAAAATGTTTCCAGAAGAATTTGCTAAGGGTTATATGTTATATAAACAAGGTAAATTAAGAGATATAGAAACTGATTGGTTTGATAATACAAATGGAGTTTATCAAGGACAATAGGGTTGGTATTTATTAGATCCTAATAGTACTATTAAATTTAATATAAATGGTAGTGATATTCCAATTTTTTTAAATGCAATTCCAACTATAATTGATTTAGATGCGGCTCAAGAATTAGATAGAAAAAAATAGATGCAATAGCTTTTAAAAATATTAGTACAAAAATTACCAATGGATAAAAATGGTGATTTAATTTTTGATGTGGATGAAGCTAGAGATATCCATAATACAATGGTTGCGATGTTGAGCAAAGCTATTGGAATTGATGTTGTAACTACTTTTGCTGATGTTGATTCTATTGATATTAGTGATAAAAATACCACAACTAAAACAGATGATTTAGAAAAAGTTGAACGAGCTGTTTATAATGCTCTTGGTGTTTCAAGAAATCTATTCAATACAGATGGAAATTTATCTCTAGAAAAATCAATTCTAGATGATGAATCAACAATGCGTAATTTAATTTTATAGTTTGATATATTTTTTAATAAATTAGTAGATAAAAAGAGTACAAACAAAAAATTTAATTTTATTTTTGTAATGATGGAAACTACTTAGTATAATTATAAAGATATGTCAAAAACCTATAGAGATTTGACAGCCAATGGTTAGTCTAAATTTTTACCTATGGTTGCTCTTGGGCATTCATAGAGTTCAGTTGTTAATTTAGCATACTTTGAAAATGAAATACTTGACTTACCTAATTTAATGATCCCTCCATTAAGTAGTAATACAGTTAGTGGGGAAGATATTTTGGGCACAAAAAATCAAAGTAACTCAAATAAAACTCAAAAAATATCAGATAATAGTAATACTGGTGGAAGACCAGAAAAACCAGATGATTAGAAATCTGAGAAAACTATTAAAAATAAAGAAGCTATGAGTTAAAGAAAGGAGGACAAGCATGCATGTTAGCATAAATATGACAGATATGCCTATTGAAGTATTAGACATTAAACCTGTTAATCCTCTTATTTCAAAATGTCAAATTAAGGTTTGTTATGTAGGTTAGGAAGCTAATCGTAATAGAAGCATTATTACAAAAGAAGTTGCTAAAGAATTAGCTAATTCAATTCCTGGATGTCCTATTGTTGGATATTATAATTCTGATAAAAAAGATTTTGAGGAACATAATAGGACTATTGAAATTTCAAATGGCACTATAAAAATTAGTGATACAACTAAGCCATATGGTTTTGTTTCAATGGATGCTAAAGTTTGGTTTTAGTGGTTTGAAGATGATGGTGTTGCCCATGAATATCTAGTAACTGAAGGTTACATATGGACTGGACAATACCCAGAATCTTAGAGAATTATTGAACATGGAAATAACCAATCTATGGAATTAGATGATAATACTTTAGATGCGGTTTGGACAAAAGATAATAATGGAAAACCATAGTTTTTCATTATCAATGAAGCAATTATGTCAAAACTTTGTATTTTAGGTGAAGATGTTGAACCATGTTTTGAAGGAGCATCTATTTCTAAAGTGCAATTTTCTTTTGAAGATAATTTTAAGCAAGAATTGTTTTCATTAATTAAAACAATGAAAGAAATTTTGAGTAACGATGAAGGAGGAACACCAGTGTTTAATACTTATACTGTTGAAATTGGTGGTCATCTTTGGGATGCTATTTATGACTATATGTGGGAAAATTGTCGTTGCGATAATAATGAATTGCAATATACAGTTGCCGGCGTCTATGAAGATAATAATCAAAAATTTGCTATTCTTCAAGATCGTCAAAATTTAACTTATAGTCGTTTAGATTTCTCTTTAACTGATTAGGAAGGATTTGTTCCTGGTACTGAAATTACATAGGTAACTTTAGATTTTAATCCTTCTGATAATGCTCAATTTGCTCTTGAAGATATTCAAAAGTTTGAAGTTGAGTTTAAAAAGAAAAAAGAAGAAGAGTCTAATAAAAAGAATGCTGAAGATACAAAACCAGAAAAAGAACCTACAGATAATAAATCAGATTCAGATTCTTCTAAAGAAGATAAAAAATCTGAAGTGTCTCCGACTGATGAAGATAATAAAGAATCAGAAGAAGATGAAGATAAGAAAAAGAAAAAGGCTAAATATAACCTTGATGAAGTTACTGAATATCAAGAATTATTAGTTAAATATAATGAGCTTGAAAATTCAGTAAAAGAATTAAATACTACTATTACTCAATTAACTAATGATAATACAGAATTAATTAAATTTAAGAATCGTATTGAGAAAGATAAAAAAGAAAAATTAATTGAATCATTCTTTATGTTAAATGAGGAACAAAAGAAAGATTGCGTTGACAATATTGATAAGTATAGTCTTGATGAAATTGAAGCTAAATTATCAGTAATTTGTGTACGTAATAAAGTAAGTTTTGATTTAAATGACTCTGAAAAGAAGAAAGAAGAAGAAGTTAAAACTACTACCTATAATCTTGATAGCACTGTTGATGATGCTTATGCAAATATGCCCGCTTGGGTAGCTCGTGCTATTGAAGTTAAAAATGAAGGAAATTTTAATTGAGGAGGATAATATAAAATGCTTAGTGATTTCTTAAAAAAGAATATTGAAAGCCAAGCTGGATATATTAAGACTAATGGTTATGGATATGGCCAAGTTGAAGGTAACCACCTCTCTGGCGAAGCTACTAAAGAGGTATATGCTCAACTTCCAGCCGCTGCTGATATTCAAATTCTTGAAAATGGTCAATTCGCAAAGTATGACTATGCTGAGGGCGTTGTAGACTTTACTGGTCCTGGCGAATGGTTATTAGTATATAATGAAATTAAACTTTATC
>Ga0247609_10002637_pt1 | contig 18817 bp, 19 predicted proteins | sample 172DNAGHGlowgp2_FD_193487 | JGI IMG/M metagenome (GOLD analysis project Ga0247609, IMG submission 193487) | Sheep rumen microbial communities from Palmerston North, Manawatu-Wanganui, New Zealand - 1728 DNA GHGlow gp2 | ecosystem: Host-associated > Mammals > Digestive system > Stomach > Rumen ...
AAGAAGAATCAACTATAAATGAAGATGGATCAAAAAAAGAAGAGCAAGGTAATCAAGTACCTCAAGTTCCTGAATCAGTTAAAACTTTTTCGTTTAAAGAGACTATCTATACTTTATCAGATAAATTAGATATTTATTATACTACTACAGGAACTGTTAATACTGATACTAAAATGGAAAAAGGAAATGTTGTAATTAATGTTAATGGACATATAAGTCAAACCATGGATGAATACACAGATTTTAATAAAGGTGTGTATTATATGTATATTTCAGTAGACAAAACTAAAGGTTGGTATAAAGAATCTGTTGAGAAAAATGATTTTAATACTGAAAAAATAATAACTTTATTAAATACTTTTAATAAAGAGTATAAAGGCGATGGAGAATATAATATTTCAATTGAAGGAGATGACCTTAAAAACCTTTTAAAAGATGCAGATAATGAATATATAGATATCAAGAAACTTGCAGGGAAAAAAATTACTGTTAATTATACTGTAGAAAATGGTTATTTAAAAAAGACTAAGTATGATATGTCTCAATTAATACCTGGAATTAAAAAAGCATATGTAGTTCAAGAGTTTTATGACTATAACAAAGAAGCAGATATTAAGATACCTGATGAAGTAATAAAAGTTGCTAAAACTACTAAAGATTTTAAAATTGGCTAGTTGCCAGTTTTTTTATTGTGTTTATGTTATAATATATTCGGTTTTAGAAAAGAGGTGCAGTATGTTTGAATTAGTATCTAATTATGAACCTTCGGGAGATCAACCAAAAGCTATTAAAGAATTGGTAGATGGTTTAAATGAGGGAAAACATGAACAAGTATTATTGGGTGCTACTGGTACTGGTAAAACTTTTACGATTGCTAATGTTATTAAAGAAGTAAATAGACCTACTTTAGTATTGGCTCATAATAAAACTTTAGCTGGTCAATTATATAGTGAATTCAAAGAATTATTTCCTAATAATCATGTTGAATATTTTGTTTCATATTATGATTACTATCAACCTGAAGCATATGTACCCCAAAGTGATACCTATATTGAAAAAGATGCATCTATTAATGATGAGATAGATGAACTTCGTCATAGTGCTACAAGTGCACTAATTAATTATAGAGATGTTATTGTTGTAGCGTCAGTTTCATGTATTTATGGTATTGGTGATAAAGAAGAATACGAGAAGATGATGCTGACTGTTAATGTAGGAGATACAATTAATAGAAATGAAATCTTAAATAAGTTAGTTGATATGACTTATGAGAGAAGTGATTTAGATTTTCACAGAGGAACTTTTAGAGTTAGAGGAGATTCTATTGATATTATTCCTGTTAATGAAAAGAGTTATGGAATAAAGATAGAACTATTTGGTGATGAAGTAGATCGTATTACAACTTTTGACCCACTTACTGGTGTTGTAATTGAAAGTAAAAAGACAATTAGTATATTTCCTGCTTCACACTTTGTTACTGGTTCAGATAAACTTAAAATAGCTATAAAAAGAATCGAAAAAGAATTAGAAGAAAGATTAGAAGAATTACATAATCAAAATAAATTATTAGAAGAACAAAGACTAAGAGAGAGAACAAATTATGATTTAGAGATGTTAAAAGAAACTGGTTTTTGTTCTGGTATAGAAAACTATTCTAGACATTTAGCTTTAAGAGGACCAGGAGAAACTCCATGTTGTTTAATGGATTTCTTTCCAGAAGATTTCTTGTTAGTTGTTGATGAATCCCATGTTACACTTCCTCAAGTTAGAGGTATGTATAATGGAGATAGGATGCGTAAACAAACATTAGTTGATTATGGATTTAGATTACCAAGTGCGTTAGATAATAGACCACTTAAGTATGACGAATTTAATAGCAAAATTAATCAAGCTATATATATTAGTGCAACTCCTGGTGATTACGAATTAGAAAAAACTAATCAACAGTATGTTGAGCAAATTATTAGACCAACCGGATTACTTGATCCTACTGTAGAAGTTAGAGAGACTAAAGGTCAGATTGATGACATTATTAATGAAATCGATCGCGTAAAGAATAATGGAGAAAGAGTATTAATAACTACATTAACTATACGCATGGCTGAAGAGCTAACTAACTATTTAAAAGATGTTGGTATTAAAGTCGCTTATCTACATAGTGAAGTTAAGACTTTAGATCGTTTAAGAATAATTCAAGAATTAAGAATGGGTAAGTATGATGTTTTAGTAGGTATAAATCTATTAAGAGAAGGATTAGATATTCCAGAAGTTAGTTTAATATGTATCATGGATGCAGATAAACAAGGTTTCTTAAGAAATAGTAGAAGTTTAATCCAAACTATTGGTAGAGCAGCTAGAAATGCTAATGGGCATGTTATTATGTATGCTGATTCAATTAGTGAAGGTATGGATATTGCTATTAAGGAAACTAAAAGAAGACGTAGTATTCAAGAAGCATATAACCAAGAGCATGGTATTGTACCTAAGACAATTATTAAAGAAATAAGAGAAGTAGTAAGTAATGTAGTTGATGAGAAGACTGGAGAGGTTAAGTCTCAAGAGAAGATGAGTCCAAAAGAAAAACGTAACTTAATGATTAAGATTGAAAACGAAATGAAAGAGGCTGCTAAGAAACTTGACTTTGAAAGAGCTATGGAACTTAGAGATATCTTATTTGAATTAAAGAGTGAATAAAAAAAAGAACTAGTTATTAGTTCTTTTTATATTCCTACAGAATAAATCTTCTTTAACTAAATCTGTATCGAAGTTCCATTCTTTTCCTTCGGAATTTAATCCTTGGCATTTCCAGTAGTATCCTTCTCTTGTTTCTGGTCTAGGAATTTTATTTCCTTCTTCGACATCTACATTTCCATTTTCTACATCTACAAATTCTACTCTATATGTTAATGGAAGGGTTCTTGTATTGTTGTTTTCTTTAATACTGTAATTGTTTTTTTCGTCTACTTTTATTTCGATAGGATTGTTGTTTAAATCAAGATTAAGTACTTTAGCGTGTCCTTTGTTTTTGTTGTCAGTATCAAAATCTACATAAACTTTAGCTTGTTCATCACTTTTGAAAGATATGCTACTATCTGATATTGTGATATATGCTGATTTTCCTTCTAAGAAGTTAAAATCTATTCTTTTGATTAGATTATTCTCTATATCGAAGTATAAATGATCTACATCTGTTGGATCATATGTGATATGATCGATTTTATATGTTTGTTCTTTTTCATCATTAACTGTAATTGATACGGTATAATTTTTCTTGCCACCCATACCATATGACCAATTACTTATTGATATTTCATTATCTTGAAGTTGAAAAAAATCATTAAAAGAATATGTTCCTTTTTCTTTTTTTATTTTGAAAAGACATGTTGGAGCTGTTGTTCCCTTTTGTATGCGTTCACTTTGTTTAGCGGTTTTTTCTTTCCCATTAAAGGAGTATATGATTGTTTCATGTCCAGGGCAATCTGTTTCTATAATAAATTCTTTTGTGTTTTTTTCTTTTTTTTGTTCTTCTATTTTGTCTTTTAAAATATCTTTTCTTTTTTCATTAAAACTATCTCCTGTTTTCTTTGATATATAATTTCCTAAGAAGATAGCACCAACCAACAAAGGAATTATTAATAACAATATTAATGGACTTTGCTGTTTATTTGAATTGTTATTTGGTATATTTTCTCCTAAATTGTTTTGTTCTGGCGTGAAATTATTCCCAACGTTTAGTGTTCTCATAATATTAACCTCTATTCTATTTTTATTATATCAAAATGGATGTCATTTGTTCTTTTTATGTGATATACTTATGTAAAATAAGGGGTGAATAAATGCAAACTACATACATTTTTGGTCATAAAGTTCCTGATACAGATTCAGTTTGTGCTAGTATTGCACTTTCTTATTTAAAGAATAAGCTAGGGATTAAAAGTGAACCTCGTGTTTTAGGAAGTATTAATAAAGAGACTAAGTTTGTTTTAGATTATTTCGGATTCAAGGAACCCGAGTTTTTGAATGATGTAAAAGTTCAAATTAAAAATATGCATTATAACAAAGAAGCAATGGTAGAGGAACATGAATCTATTTATCATGCTTATAGAACAATAATGGATATGGGTGTTACAGGTTTACCTTTAATAAATAAAAGTAAAAAGTTAACTGGGTATATTAATGTTAAAGAGATATCAAAGTATTTAATTGATGGCGATATCACATATTTACATACCTCTTACGATAATATTCTATCTACAATGGGAGCTATTGAGGTATTAAGATTTGATAATGAAATTGAAGGTCATATTTTAGCTGCTGCTTACAAAAGTGAAACTTTCTTAAATAGGGTACAATTAAAGAATAATGACATTTTAATAGTAGGTGATAGATATAAGATTCTTGAATATGCTGTTAATTCTGGAGTTAAATTGTTGTTATTAGTTAATAATGTTGGCTTGCCAGATGATTTGATAGAAACAGCTAAGAAGAATAGAGTTAATGTTATTACAATTCCAATGGGAACTTTTAAAGCTGCAAACATGGTTCAATTATGTAATTATGTTAAGATGGTTAATATTACAGAAGAACCAGTTAAATTTGTAACTAGCGATTATCGTAATGATTTCTTAGATGTTAGTTCTAAATTAGGACATACAAACTATCCTATTGTTAATAGAAAAGGCGTTTGCCAAGGTATGTTAAGATTAATTGATTCTAATAATTTTGAAAGAACTAAGGTAATATTAGTAGATCATAATCAACCTAGTCAAAGCGTTGATGGTTTAGAAGAAGCTGAGATATTAGAAGTAATAGATCATCATAATCTTGGTACTTTAGGTACTAATATACCTATTAGTTTTAGAAGTATGCCAGTCGGATGTACTTGTACTATTATTTATAGATTATTTAGAGAAGCGCATGAAGAAATTCCTGCTAATATAGCCGGTATTATGTTATCAGCAATTCTATCTGATACTTTGATATTTAAATCTCCTACAACAACACCTTTAGATATAGAAGTTGGTAACAAATTAGCAGAAATAGCTGGTTTAGATATTAATGAATTTGGAAGACAAATGTTTAAAGCTGCAAGTAGTGTTGAAGGATTATCTGTTGACGATATCATTCATAATGATATGAAAACATTTAATTATGACAATTCTACATTGGCAATTGGTCAAATAATTACGCTTGATTTTGAGGATATTAATAAACGTAGTGAAGAAATTGTTGATAGTCTTAATAAGATGTGTGATTATGGAAACTATAAAGTAGCATTATTATTTGTTACAGATATTATTAATAATGGTTCATATTTGTTCTATAACGAAAAGAGTAAAGAACTATTACAAGATGCTTATGGTATAGAAAATATAACTCAAGGAACATATATGGATGGTGTTGTTTCACGTAAGAAACAAATGTTACCTCCTTTACTAGAATTAGAAGAAAGAAGATAATAATCTTCTTTTTTTATGGTAAAATTATTTTAGGTGATGATATGAAAGCATTAGTTACTGGAGCATCTTCTGGAATAGGAAGAGATATGGCTATTTATTTAAGTGAACTAGGATATGATGTTATCTTAGTTAGTAGAGATGAAAATAGACTTAAGGAAACTGCTAGTATGCTAAAGACCAAGTATATTATTTATCCATGTGATTTAACTGGTAGAGATAATTGTTTTAAACTATATGATAAGTTTAAAGATGAAGATATTGATTTATTGGTTAATGGAGCTGGCTTTGGTTTGTTTGGAAATACTTGGGAAACCGATATTAATAAAGAGATGAAAATGATAGACGTTAATATTAATGCTTTGCATATTTTAACAAAATTGTTTTTAGCAGATATGGTTAAGAAAGACAAAGGTCGTATTTTAAATATAGCAAGTAGCGCTGGATTCTTTTCTGGACCAGTATTAAATACATATTATGCTACTAAGAATTATGCTTTAAAATGGACGGAAGCAATTTATGAAGAACTAAGAAGAGCAAAAAGTAATGTTCATATAAGCTGTTTGTGTCCTGGACCAGTTGATACTAACTTTAATAAAGTGGCAGGAGGGTCTTTTACTGTAAAAGCTTTAGATAGTAAATATGTTGCTAAGTATGGAATAGATAATTGTTTAAAAAATAAATTATTAATAGTTCCAGGATTTGGTGTTAGAGTTGGAATATTCTTTAATAGATTTTTACCAACTAAATTATCATTAAGAATTGTATATAATATTCAAAAGAAGAAGGTGAAGTAATGTTTGGTTATACTTTTAAACAATTACCTGCTAAGTATGTTTTTGGTGGATATAGCGTTAGAAAAAGTCATACTATTATGACTAAAGTAGTAGATGGAAAAATAGTATATGATACCTTTTTGTTTACTTATGTAGATAATTTTCTTTCATTCTATATTTTAATGGAGAATGGTAAATATAAAAATGTTTCATTGAATATTGAAGTTCCGGAAGCTGCTGCTGAAGATTTAATTAGTAAACATATTGCTAGAGGTAAAATGGTTGAGTTTGAAGATGAATATGACAAGGATACTGTTATAGGTGTTTTTGGACCACAAAATATTGTTGATATCATGAAAAAAGTAGATGAAATGAAAAAACAAGACGTTGATAGTGATGTTAGTTTACAAGCTATGTTAGATGTTAAAACTCAGTATATGGGTGTAGAAATAAATGGTATTATTGAATCATTTAATAAAAGACTTGGATATGAAAAAGGGCAAATTACTGTTCCGCCAATTAAAGGTTCTATGGAAGATGATTATCCTTCTGTTATTGGTGATGAATTAGATTTCTTTGATTTTATGTCTAATAAAGATAGTAATCAAGTAATTAAAGATTTGAAGAAACTATCTGAGAATATAGATGGTGTTGGAAACATCATTAAAGGTAAAGAAATAAGCATCACTAAAGGTGACGAGAATACAGCTGGCACATTAGAAATAAAAGATGTAGGAGAGGAAAACACTAGAGGTACTCTAGAGATGGGAGATTCTTCAGATACAAAATAAAAAGACCTATTGGTCTTTTTTGTTTTTTAGTGCATTACTATACCAAACCAGGTCTTTTCTTTGGTAATTATTTAGTTGAGCATAATTATTTATTAATTCGTTTTGATCATTATCAACAATGTTTGAAATTACTTCTCTCAGTGGAGCATCATTATTAGTTCTCTCCAAAATATAATCGACAGTTGTATTTAAGAAATCAGCAATCTTAACTAGATATTCTAGTTTAATATTTGTTCCATTTTTTTCAAAACTTGATATTGCTTCTTGTGATAATCCTATTTCAGTTGCTAATCTAAGTTGAGTTATATTTCTTTTTTTACGGATCTTTTTCAAATTTTCACCCATAGTAATCAACTCCAATAGTTCTAATATAATTTTATAAGAATTATTGGTATTTAATAGAAACGTGATTGGTAAAATAATACCAATAACACTTATAATATTTTCACGTTGAAAACGAACAAAAGTATGTTATAATACTTGTAGGTGTTTTTTTATGTTTAAAAAAGTATATATAGAGATAACTAATAATTGCAATTTAAACTGTTCTTTTTGTATTCAGAATAAAAGGAATAAGATGTTTATTGGAATAGATGATTTTAAAACTATTTTAGCTAAACTTAAAAGCTTCACAAAATATCTTTATTTTCATGTTATGGGAGAACCTTTACTACATCCTCATATTAATGAATTGATAGATCTTGCAAGTAAAGATTATTTTATAAATATAACTACTAATGGTTTTTTAATAAAAAAGATACAGTATAATAAGAACGTAAGACAAATTAATATATCTCTACATAGTTACGATTATAAATATAAGAAATCTTTTGATGAATATATGAATGATATTTTTGAAAGTGTTGATAAACTTGTAGTTAATAACACAATAATTAAATATCGTTTATGGGTAGATAGTGTTTATAAAGAACAAGTTATTAACAAACTAGAAGAAAAATATAATAAAAAGATTGATTCTAGTAGTGTTAAACTAACTGATAATGTTTATTTTGAAGTAGAACAAGAATTTATTTGGCCATCTTTAGATAATAACTATTACAATGAAGAAGGAAGTTGTAGAGCTTTAAGGGATCATATTGGTGTTTTAGTAGATGGTACTATTGTTCCTTGTTGTTTAGATAGTGAAGGAATAATTAAACTCGGAAATATTTACAAAAATGAGATAAATGATATAATAAACAGCGATTTGTTTAAAGAAATGAAGAAGGGGTTCCAAGATAATAAAAAGATACATGATTTATGTAAGAAATGTAATTTTTATGAATTGAGGAGATAATCGTGGAAGTAAAGGGTTACAAAGCTTTTAACAAGGATCATACGAATAGATATGGAATTATTTTTGAAGAAGGAAAAGATTATCATGTTGATGGACCAATTTCATTTGGTAATAATGGTAATGGTTTTCATATGTGCACTCATTTAAGTGATGTGTTCAGATTTTTTGTGCCTGATGATATATCTGTAGCGCAAGTTACTGGTAGTGGAGAATATGTAGTAGAAGATTTTCACGATTGGTCAGAATCTTATTTAGATATGTATGCTGTTAGTGATATTCATATTGACAAATTTTTAACTAGAGAAGAAATAATTGATATTATGAGTAAATCTTCATCTTTTGATATCGTTAAATTTTTTGCTACTTTTCGTTGTACTCCTAATGAAGGGTTGCAAGTTTTGAAAGGAAATATGGATAGTCCGTATTATAATAGAGCAGTAGCAGCATTTTTATATTACTTAAAAAATATTAATGCATATGATATGGGAAAAGAAGAACAAATAAAAACTTTAAAGAAGGTGTTGGATAATGGACAAGATAGTAATCAAAGGAGCAAGGGAAAATAATTTAAAAAATGTTGACTTAGAAATACCAAAGAATTCATTAGTTGTAATGACTGGTGTTTCTGGATCAGGTAAAAGTAGTTTAGCATTTGATACTATTTATGCTGAAGGTCAAAGAAGATATGTTGAAAGTTTGTCTGCTTATGCCAGACAATTTTTGGGTGGAACAAGTAAACCTGATGTTGATAGTATTGATGGATTAAGTCCAAGTATTAGTATTGATCAAAAGAGTACTAATAATAATCCTCGTAGTACAGTAGGTACTGTTACAGAGATATATGATTATTTAAGATTGTTATTTGCAAGAATTGGTGTACCTTATTGTCCTAATCATCATAAACCTATTAAGAGTCAAAGTATTGAGGAAATGACTAATAAGATATTAGCTTTTCCTGAAGGTACTAAAATAGAAATAATGGCTCCAGTAGTTAGAGCAGAAAAAGGAAGCCATGTTGAGTTATTAAATGATTTAAGAAGTAAAGGTTATTCTAGAATAAGAATTAATGGTGAAGTAAGAGATTTATCTGAAGATATAAAACTAGAAAAAAATAAGAAGGATACCATTGAAGTAGTTGTTGATAGAGTAGTAGTTAGAGATAGTGAAAGAAGTAGGATCTTTGAATCTATTGAAGCTAGTACGAAGTTAGCAGACGGAAGAGTATTATTTAACGTTATTGGTGGAGAAGAAATACTAATGAGTGAGAATTATGCTTGTATTGATTGTAATTTCTCTATGCCACCTTTAGAAACTAGAATGTTTTCATTCAATAGCCCTTGGGGAGCTTGTGATGAATGTAATGGACTAGGTATTAAGAAAAAAATAAATGAAGATTTATTAATTCCTGACAAGAAAAAGAGTATTAATGAAGGTGCTATTGTTGCTTTAACAGTAGATCAAAATATCCAATATACTGAGGTAGCAACAGTTGCTGATTATTATGATATTGATTTAGATATGCCAGTAGAAAAATTACCTAGGGAAAAATTAGATATTATTCTATATGGTTCACCTGATATTATGAACTTTAATTATCAATCTAGAAATGGTAATACCAGAACTAAAACTGATTTCTATGAAGGTATTATTACTAATCTTGAAAGAAGATATTTGGAAACTACTGCTGGATGGATTAGAGAATGGATAGAAGGATTTATGATTGAAATGGAATGTCCTTCATGCCATGGTAGAAGACTAAAAGATAATATACTTAGTGTTTATATTAATAAAAAGAATATCTATGATATGACAGCTTTAAGTATTGCTGATTTATATAAGTTTATGCAGAATTTAAAATTGACTGAAGAAGAAAAGAAGATTAGTGAACTATTAGTTAAAGAGATATGTAATAGATTAGAGTTCTTAAATAATGTTGGTTTAGGTTATTTAACTCTTGCTAGAGCTGCTGGTACCTTATCTGGTGGTGAAGCTCAACGTATTAGATTAGCTACACAAATTGGTAGTAAGTTAAGTGGAGTTCTATATGTATTAGATGAACCAAGTATTGGGTTACATCAAAGAGATAATGAACGCTTAATTCAGTCTATGAAAGAAATGAGAGATCTAGGTAATACATTAATTGTTGTAGAACATGATATGGATACAATGAGAGCAGCTGATTATATTGTTGATGTTGGTCCTGGTGCTGGTACTGAAGGTGGTTATATTATGGCTGCTGGTACACCAGAGGAAGTTATGAAGAATAAGAATTCATTAACTGGAAAGTACTTAACTGGTGAATTAAAAATTGATGTACCTAAGAAACGTAGAAAAGGTAATGGAGAGTTCTTAGAAGTTAGAGGAGCTAAAGAACACAACTTGAAAAATATTAATGTTAAGTTTCCTTTAGGAGAATTCATTTGTGTTACTGGTGTTTCTGGATCAGGTAAATCTACTTTAGTAAATGATATTTTATATAATGCATTAACTAAAAAAGTCTATAAATCTAAAGTAGTAGTTGGTGATTGTAAAGAAGTAAGAGGTATGGAAAACGTTGATAAAGTTGTTCATATTACACAAGATCCAATTGGTAGAACACCAAGAAGTAATCCTGCTACATATGTAGGTGTATTTGATGATATCCGTGATGTATTCGCTGGTATGAAAGAAGCTAAGATAAGAGGTTATGGAAAGAATAGATTCTCTTTCAATGTTAAAGGTGGACGTTGTGAAGCATGTTGGGGAGATGGAGTTAAAAAAATTGAAATGAACTTCTTGCCTGATGTTTATGTACCTTGTGAAGTATGTCATGGTACTAGATATAATAGAGAAACTTTAGATGTTAAGTTTAAGGGAAAAGATATTTCTGAAGTATTACATCTTCGTGTTAATGAGGCTTTAGAGTTCTTTGATAATATTCCTAAAGTAAAAAATAAACTACAAGTAATGTATGATGTTGGGTTATCTTATATTGAACTTGGTCAACCTGCGCCAACACTTTCTGGTGGTGAAGCAGGTAGAGTTAAACTTGCTAAAGAATTACAAAAGAAAGCTACTGGTAAATCAGTATTCATTCTTGATGAACCAACGACTGGATTACATAGTGATGATATAAAGAAGTTATTAGTTATCTTACAAAGAATTGTAGATAATGGAGATACTGTTATTGTTATTGAACATAATTTAGATGTTATTAAGGTAGCAGATTATATTATTGATTTAGGTCCTGAAGGTGGAGATCAAGGTGGTACGGTAGTTGCTACTGGCACACCTGAACAAGTAGCTAAAAATAAAGATAGTTATACTGGTGAATGGTTAAAGAAGGTGTTGTAATGGCAGAATTAGATGTTAAAAAACAAGTACGTAATAAACCATTAGTTAAAAGATTAGAATTAGAATATAAGGATATGAATTATATTATTATTAATCTAATTGAACATGTAATTGATGTTAATGGTGAATTATGGGAATATACAATTGATTCTAAATTAGATAAAGAAATACAAAATATGATTTGGGATTATGAAGATATTGATGAATACGATTTTTGGCCAGATAAAACTAATGAACATGCACCAATGTCACCAATGTGGAGAATTGCTTGGTATGATGAATATGAAACATATTATCATAAGAGTGGTGCTACTAAATATCCAGATAACTTTATGAAATTAGTAAAAATTTTAAAAGAATTAAAGTAGTAGTAATACTACTTTTTTTGTTATAATGAAATAGGTGATATTTATGGAAGAAAAGAATCCTTTGTTAATAGTAGGTGTTGTATTAAGTGTATTATTACCACCAGTAGGAATTATAATTTGTTTAATATGTTTAAATGATATAAAGAAAAATAACAAACCTGGTAAGAATTTAGCAACTAATGGAATTATGGTTGGTATATTAGTTTTTATTGTAGCTATTATTGGAACAATTGCTTTAATTGTTCATAATAATAAAGTTGAAGAAGAAAGAAACCAAAGAGAAAGATATGAAAGACAGTTAGAAAAGATATGTGATGAATTAGATAGAGATGGCAATTATGATAGTTATGATAAGGAACATCCTAAAAAGAGATTTATTCAATGTCATAATGGTGACTGTTATATGTATAAAGATGGAGAAACTTTAGCTTCCGTTTATTGTAATTTAAGATAGTGTATATAAATGTATAGGAACAATACTAGAAGTATTGTTCTTTTTTTATGATTTTGATATATTGTTTATAGAATAGGGTGATTCTATGGACAATCAATATGGAAATGATTACAATAATCAAAACTATAATAATCAATATGATCCTAATATGAATCAAAATCCAAATGGGCAATATGGTCAATACAATCAATATAATCAGTATAATCAACAACCAATGATGCCTCAACAACCCAATATGATGAATCAGCAAAATATGATGAATCAACAAATGAATTACAATCAGTATCCTAATCAAATGGACCCTAATAGTGGAATGATGCAACAACCATATAATGCATATGAAAATCAAAGAGGTGGAGGAATCTTAGGAGTTATTCTTGCACTTGTCTTGGTAGTTGGTTTAATTGGTTTCTTACTTGATTACACTGGTACAGTAAATATTAGAGATTTATTTAGTAAGAATAATAAGGAAACTAAGGAAGTTCAAAAGGAAGAAAAGAAGGAACCTGAGATTAATTATGAAGAAGAAGTTGGAAAAATGTGTTCCAATGTAGATACTACAGGTTCATATAATATTGAGACTTATCAAAGAATTAATGCTGAGATGAATACCGGTAATTATACAACGCCAGCTCAAATATGGAGTGTGTTTAAAGGTAAATCTTATTGCTTTATAAATTCTTGTGCTATTTTCCAAGATAATAAAGAACATACAGTTCATTTTTATGATTGTAATAAAGAAGAGTATACTTCAGGAGTATTTGAAGATTATTTTGGAGAAACAATGGCTGCTGCTATGTGTCAGTATATTGATGACAGTGGTAATTATACTGATTCATCCGGTAACCAATTCTGTAAGGATTTCACCTGTGCAGTTAATTACAATAATAAAGATTATAAAAAAGCATGTTCATAAGAGTAGTAGAAATACTACTTTTTTGTTATAATAAATAAAGAATAAGGAGGTGTTGTTATGGGAACTTTTAATGATAATGATGGTTTTACTACTGGTTTTCTCGGTGAAAAAAAGAAAAACACAATTAGTAATGCTAAATTAGAAGAAGCTATTTTTGGATCTCAATCTTTGAATATTAGTGACACTCAAAGAATAAGAACATTTAATTCTCAATCTAACGATCCAGATTCATTAACTTTTAATTCTAACAATAAGTCTAGAACCTTTAACAATGCTTCTAACTTTGATAATTCTTTTTCAAATCAATTCCAAGGTAATAATTCTCAATTTAATAATGTTAGTCAAGGGATGAATAATAATCAACAGCCTGTAGGTTTTAGTCAAGGGTTTAATAATAATCAACAAATGAATTTTACTAATATGAATCAAAATCAAATGATGAATCCTAATAATATGAATATGGTTAATAGTCAACCAACTGGTTTTGACAATAGTCAGGTGTTTAGTAATACACAACAAATGAATTTTACTAATATGAATCAAAATCAAACGATGAATCCTAATGGTATGAATATGGGCAATAGTCAACCAACAGGATTTGATAATAGTCAAGTGTTTAGTAATACACAACAAATGAATTTTAATAATATGAGTATGAATAATACTCAACAGATGAATTTCGGTAATCAGGTATTTAATGATACTCCACCTGTTCAACCGGTTACTCCTGTTGAAATGCCTAAGCTTGCTGAACCAGTTAATATGAGTATTCCTCCTGTTACTTCGGATAGACCTAATAATCCCGAAGTGGGTAATATTCAACTACCAAATCCAGCCGCTACTGGGGCGCAAGTTAGTACAAGTAAAAAAGTTAATGTAACTAAAATTTTAAATATATCTTCTATTGTAGTGTTATCATTATTAATTATTTTTGTGGTTTTATATTCTACAGGAGTTATTAGTTTTAAGAAGACACCTAAAGTTGATACTAATCAAGAAGAAGTAATAAATCCAGAAGAAGAAAAAATTGAAAGAATGGTAAGTAAATTGAACGTTGCATGTAATAACCTTGATGCAGAAGGCAATTATGGCTCAGAACCAGAATTAGCTGATGATACATGTAATGTTATTACTTGCTATATTGTTAATAATGCTATTTGTGCTAATGGCTTATGTATGATTTCTGATGGTGATACAGTTTATTCTAAAGTATGTAGTACTGGTAATCTAAAGAAAGTAAATGCAAATGATTTCCAAGCTAATGTTAATTTAGGAGAACTATGTACAGTTATTAATAATAATGATAAATTGAATGGTAACTTATCTGCTAGTTATGGCATCTGTGTAGATTATAGGTGCGAAACAGTAGTTGCTGGCAAATCATATAGTGCAACATGTCAAAAAAACAGTTAATTCTGTTTTTTTCTTGCATTATAATTCAAAAAATATATAATAATTGCAAATGGAGGAGATCAAATGAATCCTGAAATATTTCATATTGGTTCTTTAAGTATTAGGTGGTATTCTGTTCTAATACTGACTGGAATTATTATTGCTATTTTTTTAGCAAATAAAGAGAGCAAGAAATTTAAATTGCCGGAAGACTTTATTGTTGATTTAGCTTTTTATGTTGTGATTTTTGGTATTCTTGGTGCTAGATTGTATTATGTATTGTTTAATTTAACTGGACCTGATGGCTATTTGAATAATCCATTAGAAATCATAAAGATTTGGCATGGAGGTTTAGCTATACATGGTTCGATTATTGGTGGATTTATAGCATTATTAGTTTATTGCAAAAAGAAAAAGGTTAGCGTAACTAGAACTACTGACTTTGTTGTTCCTTCTTTGCTAATAGCTCAAGCAATTGGAAGATGGGGAAATTTCTTTAATAGTGAAGCTTTTGGACCTAGTACTTCTTATGAAAATTTAGTTAGTCTTCATATTCCGAGATTCATAATTGATGGAATGCAAATAAAAGGTATTTACTATCATCCGACATTTTTTTATGAGTCATTATGGTGCTTGTTAGGGTTTGTTTTAATATTATTAATTAGAAAATTTTACAAGTATTTAAAGAAGGGTCAACTTACATGTTTTTATTTAATGTGGTATAGTGTTGGACGTTTATTTATTGAATATTTAAGAACTGATTCTTTGATGTTAGGAAAGTTTAAAGTAGCTCAATTAATGTCAATTGGATTATTCTTGTTTGGTTTAGTTACTTTTATATATTTATGTTTTAATAAACTTAATAAAGGACTTTATTATGAAAAAAGTATGTTAATTGGAACAAAGGAAGAAGTAGAAGAACCTAAAAAAGAAAAAGAGAAGAAAAAAGTAAGCAAAAAGAAAAGCAATTAGATTTTGCATTTCTTTTTATTTGTGGTAAATTATTGGTGGTGAATATTATGGTTGATAGTCCTTTAGTTATGGCTTATATGGGTGACACAATTTATGAGCAATATGTAAGAGAATACCTAATTAGAAAAGGCATTTCTAAGATAGGTGAATTACAGGCTGGAAGTTTAGAATTTGTAAGTGCCCGTAGTCAAAGAAAGCATTTGGAAAGACTTATGGATGCTAATTTCTTGACAGAAGAAGAAATAGAAATTGTTAAATGGGGTAGAAATGCTAAGGGTGCTAAAACTAAAAGAGCTGATATAGTTACCTATAGATTAGCAACTGGGTTAGAAGCATTAATAGGTAAATTATATTTTGCTAATAAAAAAGATCGTATAGACGAAATTATGAAATTTATTATAGGAGAGTAATATGAAGGTATTTGGTAAAAATGTATTTAATGAATTAAAAAGTGATATTAAAAGCATTAAGAGAGTTTATATTGCTAACAATTTTGGCGATCGCGAAATAATTGATTTTATTAAGAACAATAATATCAGCCATTCTTTTATGGATATTAAGAAAATGGATGGAATGGTTGAAGGTAGACACCAAGGTATTATTATTGAAATAAATGAATATGAATATGTAGATTATAAAACTATGCTAGGTGAAAAAGTTGTAGTAATGTTAGATCATTTGGAAGATCCTCATAATTTTGGAGCAATTATTAGAACTTGTGAAGCAGCTGGAATAAAATCAATTATTATACCTAAGGATAGAAGTGTTTCAGTTAATGGTACAGTAATGAAAACTAGCGCTGGTGCTTTGGAATATGTTAACATTGCAATGGTAAATAATTTAGTTAATGTAATAAAAGAATTCCAAAAGAATGGTTTTTATGCTTATGCTGCTGATATGGATGGTGAAAACTATCGTGATGTTGACTTTGCTGAAAAAGTGTTATTAATTATTGGAAATGAAGGACATGGTATAGCTAGATTAGTTAGAGATAATTGTGATCAAATATTAGCTATTCCTCAATATGGAAAAATAAACAGTTTAAATGCTTCAGTAGCTGCTGCTGTATTAATATATGGAATTGTAAATAAGTAGGTGAGATATGGATTATTCAGATATTAAAGATGAACAATTAATTCATATGATTCGTGAAGAGTCTGAAGAGGCGAAAGAAGTATTGTACGAAAAGTATAGATACATTATAGAGGTTGAACTTAAGAAATATAATCGAATGGCTTGGGCTCTATCATATGATGTAAACGATTTGTATCAAGATGCTTTAGTTGGGTTTGCTGATGCAATATATAACTATCGTGAAGATAAAGAAGCATCATTATCTAGCTTTATTACATTGTGTGTAGATAGAAGATTGCAGACATCTATTAGAAAAGCTGGTAGAATGAAGAATAAAATGCTTCATGATGCTTTGAGTTTAGAAGAAGAATATCGTTCTACGTCACAGTTAAAGGAATTACTATCAGATAATTCTGAAAATGACCCTTTGGAGAATATTTTAAAAGAAGAAGGATATAATGAATTGCGTAAGAGTATTAAAGAAAGTTTGTCTGATAGTGAGTATGAAGTTTATACATATATGATTAACGGTTTAAAGTATGATGAAATTGCTACATTGTTAAATAAAGATTTAAAACAAATAGATAATACTATTCAAAGAGTTAAAAGTAAGATAAAGAAGATATTAGAGAAGAGATAATACTTTACTTTACTTTTAACTTTTTTCTTGTATTTATGCGGAAGTTGTGGTATATTCTACTTGAACACGAAAAAGTGTTTTTTTAATACAATAAATTTGAGGTGGGCTTATGGCAAGAAAGAAAACTGTAAAAGACGTTGAAATCGAAGAAGTTAGCAAAAAGAAAAAAGCTAAAGAATTAGAAGAAGAAGTTGTTGAAGAAGTAGAAGAAGTTGAAGAAACTGAAGACTTTGAAGGCAATGACGACGTTGAAGAACCTAAAAAAGAAAAGAAAGAAAAAACTGAAAAAGAACACAAGGAGAAAAAAGAAAGTTTCTTCTCTAAAGTTAGAAGAGAAATGAGAAAGGTAGTATGGCCAACTCTTTGGGATATTACTAAATATTCTATAGCAGTTATTTTATTCTGCGTAGTATTATGTTTATTCTTCTTGGGAATCAATGCAATAGCATCATTAGTTAAGGGGTTGTTCATGTAATGGAAAAAGAATGGTATGTAGTTAATACTTATAGTGGTCACGAAACTAAAGTAAAAGAAAAGCTTGAACAAAGAGCTATATCTATGGGAATGCAAGATAACATTTTCCGTGTTATTATTCCAGAAACAACAGAAGTTGAAATCAAGGATGGAGTAAAGAAAGAAAAAGTTAAGAAAATGTTCCCTGGTTACGTTCTTGTTGAAATGATTATGTCAGATGAAGCGTGGTATATTGTACGTAATACTCCAGGTGTTACTGGATTTATCGGATCTTCTGGACATAAAGCTAAACCTACGCCATTAATGCCTCAAGAAATAGATCGTATCTTGGCTAATATGGGTATGAGTAGAAATAACATTGAATCTGAGATGGAAGTTGGCAGCAAGGTTACTATCGTAGATGGTCCATTCAAGGGTATGAATGGTGTTGTTGATAGCATCGATATAGAAAACAATAGATTAAATGTTTTAATCGACTTATTTGGTCAAGAAACACCTGTTGAAGTTGAATTATTTCAAGTTAACAAATTACAATAAACAGCATATGCTGTTTTTTTGTTTAGCTCTAATCGACAGAGTGTTTATTAATTATAAGTAAACAATTAATAAATTTTTTAAAAAATACTAAATAAATGTTGTATTTTTCAAGCAATTATGTTAGTATCTATGTTGCAATTGTGTGTTTTTGCATGCAATTAGCTTAAGTGGGAGGGAATAAGCGGATTGCCTTTGACCACTTACGCGAAGAAAATTTTTTAGGAGGTGTTTTTCGTGGCAAAAGAAGCCGTAAAGAAAATTAAATTACAAATTCCTGCTGGAAAGGCTACACCAGCTCCACCAGTTGGTACTGTATTAGGACCTGCAGGTGTTAACC
>Ga0247609_10002642_pt1 | contig 18787 bp, 11 predicted proteins | sample 172DNAGHGlowgp2_FD_193487 | JGI IMG/M metagenome (GOLD analysis project Ga0247609, IMG submission 193487) | Sheep rumen microbial communities from Palmerston North, Manawatu-Wanganui, New Zealand - 1728 DNA GHGlow gp2 | ecosystem: Host-associated > Mammals > Digestive system > Stomach > Rumen ...
ATCTTCACCTTGTTGGCATTGACCACCTTACCCGTCGCAGCATCTTTCAGCAGGGCAACGATCTTCACTTTCTGCACATCCTGGATGACAGGAGCCCCTACGGTATTGACGGCATCGGCCAGATTGAACGTGTACTGCAACTTGACAGGAGTGTCGGCAGTGGCAGCAGTAATGGCATTTTGCGAACCGCCAAGCTGCTCGGAGGTCAGCACAGCCACATCGTTGTACACCAAGCCATAGATAGTAGATTCGCCCATAGTGAACACATCCATATACAGGGGATAACCTTGGCTGCCATTAGCATAATAGTTGGACTGTCCCCAGCTTTCATCGGTCAGACCGTCGGCTACGAGGATGTACTCTACGGCGTAGTTGCCATCGGTCAAATCGTAGGGGAAGGTCACGTCAGCATCGATGGTGACAGCGGTCTGATCGTCGTTCAGTGTCGTGGCGAGATTGATGTCGGCCTGTCCGAAATCCTTGTTGCGTGCTGCGAGGTCGTCGGCAATGCCGAACTCCTTCGCACCGTACACCAAGCCATAGTAGGCATCCAGCTCCACGTCGCGATCCATCCATGCATCGGGGAATCCTGAAACTTCAGAGGGGAAGGCATAAGAGTTCAAAACCTCCATGTCGTCGCCATTGTGGTAGCTGACGAGCACATACTCATCAGGATAGAGCTCGGCCAATTTCTCCAGACCAACGAAGCCACGTGGGCACCAGCCGCACCAAGTACCCGTGTACTCCTCGAGCAGTGTGCGCTTCTTGGGAACGGTGTTCAGTACGACAATGGGCACTGTCGTGCTGACGTTAGCATCCTCGTTGGCAGCGGCATTCACCTTGTCGACCGTCACAGCCAGCTCGTAGTTGCCCTTCTCGGCAATAGCAGGAATGTTCAGGGCAACAGTTGCCGACTTGCCGAAGAAGGCATCGACAGCGGTATCGAAATGCTGTGTACCCGTCTGACCTGCTACGCTATAGCTGACGTCGAGCGACTGGATGCCGTTGGCGCCGTGGTTGGCGACGGTTACGGGAACGTTGAAGGCCTCGCCCGTCATCACATACTGCGACTGGCCCTCGGCTACGGCTGCAGCTGCAGCATTGCTCTTGATGGTATTGCCTGCTAATGTCACCTCAATGATGGAACTGCCACCCAGGCCTTCGGCTGCGTCGATCCACTTCAGGAAGCCGTCGGAAGTATGGAGATAGAAGCCACCCTCATGAATCTCTGGTGTGAGGGCGATTGGCATGGCATTGGCCATGCTCAGGACTTCGTCGATGGTCAGTGAGTATCCTACGAAGACGCCACCCTCAGGAATTTGATAGGGCTTGTCGAGCTTGACGGTAATGAAACCGGGCTCTGCGGGCGTTACGGCCTTGACGGTCAGGTCGGCAGCATTCTTGCCGTCCTCGACGCGCAGCTGCGAAGTGAGGAACACAGCGATGCCGCTGACACCTTCAATCTCCTGCAGCGGGAAGGTAATGCTCTCGATGGCAGTACCCACCATAGCAGGGTCGTTCAGCTTGATAGCCACATCGTAGGTCTCAGCCTTGTAGTTGTTGGTGACAGTCTTGAGATCGCCTTCGCCCGTATAGAAACCATAGTCGATGCGGTTGTCGTCCTTGCCGATGGTCACGTCAGGATAATCGGGAGTAGCAGCGGCAGGCTGAATCTCAGCACCGAGTTCTTGTGTCTCGGCCCATACAATCTCTGAGCGCTTCTCCTCGCCGGCACCACGGTAGATGGTCTGAATGCCGTATGCCTCCGGACCAATGATGTAATAGTAGAGATAGTTGGCAGTGATATCCCAGCCGTCGTTGTAGCCGAACGGAATCTCCACCATCGTCGGCTCTTGCTGATAGATGTAGTCATTCCAAGAGAGCGCCAGAGGAGTCACCTCGCCGTTGACCTTGGTATAGATCTGATAGCTGAGCTTCTCGGGCAGGATGTAGTTGCCGTCGACATCAGCGGGAGTTATAGCAAATTCAAGATCACCCCAGCCATAGCCTGCCAGGTAATAACTCCAGCCACCCTCAAAGAGACCTACTGCAGAAGGAGCGGCAGGTGTGGCGGCCACCTCGATGAACTTAGCCATCTTCGCCTTATTGAAGGCATAGAGATAGCTGACAACATCCTTACCGGCATTCAGCAGGAACGGTGTGCTCTCCGACAGGGTCTTCGTAGTGGCATCGTAGGTGAACTCGATGTCGGTGTCAGCAAGGGCATAGACATCGTAATACTCCTCATACAAATCGTCCCACTCCTGGGTCACAGTAGCTGACATCAGATACTGGTGATAGCCAGCCACCTCGTCGGCACCGACATACTGACCGCTCTTGAACGTCACCTTGTTGCCGCTGACAGTACCCTTTACCCACGTCTCAGGCAGGTTGTGGTCGATACCCTGAACATAGACGTCGTCACCATTGAAGCCCACTTGTACAAGCGAACCCGTGTAGCCGTCGGCAGTCAGTGCATACTGCTCGGTCTTCAAGCCAGCGGGAGCCTCCACCAGTTCGTCGGTCACGGCGGTCATGGTAATATTCCAGTCGCCATAGCCTGCCCACGACAGGTCGTCGTCATACATCAGACCAATGATATCCTCACCAGTCGTCAACTTGCCTGCCGGTGTCGTGATGTCACCCGTCTCGACATTGTAGTTCAGCTTGACAGTCTGGTCGGCAGACTTGACATACGTCATATTTTCAGCGTCGAAGCTCATCACTGCTGCTTCCAGGTTGTAGCCCTCGTCCACGAAAGCACAGACCGTCTGAGGCAGCTGGATAGTAATCGTAGAGCCGCTGATGGTTCCCACGACCCAGGCATTAAGACCATTGGCCTGCGAAATGATGTTCTTGATGTACACCTTGTCGTTGGCACCGAATACGACAGAGCCCACGGCACCCTCTACACTGGTTTCGTATACTCCGAACAACGATGCTACGTAAGCAGAGCCACTGCGCGAATACACCTTCTTGGTGCCTTCCGGCTGCTCAGAGATGATGTCGGCAGCACCACGACGAAGCGCAAAAGGCTTCTTGGCCAGTTTCTTGCCCGTCAGTTTGTTGTGGGCAGTAACCGAAGCACGGAAACCCTTCTGACGCTCCACGCTCTGCTGCATCTGTAACGACTTCTTGGACGGTTGCTGTTTCACATTTTTACCAGTCTGTTGGGTAACAGTCTGGAAATTCTTCTGCGACAGGACACGCTGGGAAGCCTGACCCTGTGCGAAACTACCGGCAGCCACAAACAGGACTGCCAGCATGAATAGTGTAAACTTTTGTTTCATCTGTTTAATGTTTTTGTTTGAGATATGATAAAAGGAGAACTCCTTTTTACTTTTACCTTTTATTTACTTGATTACGACCTGACGACCGTTGATGATATAAAGACCCTTGGCAGGCTTGCTGACGCGGCGACCCATGAGGTCGTAGCACGTTGAACGCTGAGCGTTGGACGTTGGAGCGTTGTTGATGCCTGTTGTGCCGTAAGCAAAGTTCATCGTGACAGTAGGGCCATACTTGTCGACAGCCCACTGCTTGGTAATGGGATTCTGCTTATAGGTAACCAACTGATAAACCACCGTGCAAGTTCCCTCGGCTGTGGGCAGCCATTCGGTCTGCATATTCTTCAGGTCATTAGCGGCTATTGCACCTCTCTGCGTGGTATAGTCACCCACTTTAGACCATTGCATACAGTTCTCAGGGAAACACGACTGGAATGCACCGTTGCTTATCGACTGAATAGTAAGGGAACCGCCACACTGCACCTCCGCACCAGTTGTATTCCTCACAGCAAGTCCGGAAGGCACCATGATGCCACCAAAGCCATCGTCTATCCAATCTGTAATAATCAATGTCGAGCCGTCGGCAATCTCGTTACCGTTCTTGTCTTCAAACTTTAAGGGAAAATCGCTTTGTGCCTGTAAGGCAAGAGCAGCGAAAAGCCCCACACATAACGTAAAAATTTTCTTCATAAGCAAAAATATTTATTCATTATCAATTGTCAATTATCAATTCTATCACTTGTCGTTTCGCCGCCTGCATGACGCCGCTATCGTTGTAGACAAAGGCCACGATACTGAGATTGGCCGCATTCCACGCTTCATCGACAGCCTGTTGATAGCTCCGCGACTTTTGCTCACCTTTGCCAATGGTGATGGCTTCGCCCCAGACGCCGTTGACAGGTGTGCGCAACACGTGGTTGTGGACGTAGCTGCGGTTGTTGGTGCCGTCAGGCATGGCCTGAGTGGCGGTAATGCCGTCCTCCAACAGCCACACCTGCAACATGCCCGTATAGTCATTATACGCTTCAGCCGTGACGTTGATGTCTATCTGGCTGCCATTGAGAGCGGCCTTCACCTCCATTTTTACATCCGACGGTATCGCCATCTCGTCCCTGACGGCTTTTGCCCACTCCGTATAGTTCACGGCACCATGCCTGTCGACCAGTCCTACAGGCTGATACTCCAGCTGCCAGTGGCTGTAATACTCATCGCCAACGTCTGTTGCCAGTCCCAAGACCGTTGCCGTCCCTTTGAAACCCAGCGGTCCGCCATGGATGCCAACGGCTATCAACCGTTCGCCGTAGATCTCCTGCAATTGCTCTATCACCTCCGTTCCAGTAGGACAGTTTGAGCACCGCTGACCCGTGAAGTCTTCCAACAGCACGTTCCTGACCGCTGACTTCAGTGTATCGACAGGCGTGTCTGTGTGCGCGTCGTCCACCGCAATCAGTCTGTCGGCCTCTTCAATATAGTCGCAGGACATCAGGAGAGGCATGAAGGCAAAAAGGTAAAGAGGTAAAAACACTTTTACCAGCCCTTGTACCTTATATAAATATATTGTTCTCATCGTCTTTAAAAGTTATAGTTGTACGACAAGGTTACACCTTTGGTCGCAGGTACATAGCGGCACACGCCACCTGAGCAGTTGTAGCCTGCGCGGGTGCGGCCATAGCCCAGCTGGATGCGGTGCGACTTGATGTTATAGGTGACCAGTCCCTGATAGTAGTGATAGTGAGTATTCTCCGCATAGTACTCCATGTCGCTGTCACCGCAGTTCCACATGTCGCTGACGGTAAACATCCAATGAGGAGCCAGCGAGAGTTCCAGAAGACCATAGGCCCAGTCGCCCTGATCCTGCTTGGTCTGCAGATACTGCAACTCGCAACGCAGGCGGGTCTTGGATGCCAGCTGCAGCATACCGTCGGCTACGAAGATGTTGGAGTGTATCATGCCACCCTCACCCTCAATGACGGTTTTGTTGTAGCGCTGGTTCATATACATCAGGTTCAGCTTAAAGTTCTTTGTAAACTTGCGCGACAGCTGAATGTCCAAGTCCTGATAATAGGTGTCAGGCCCCCACTTCAGCCATGCGTCCTGAATGGCGCGGACGTACGAGTAGTTCAGCTTCACGTTCATTCCGTATTTGCCGCCAAGAGCAGTCTTGCGCTTGAAATTGTAGCCCACCTCAGCCTGATAGGCCCATTCGCCCGTTGCCAACTGCGTGGCGTAGGGGTAGAGAGCGGCCAAGGCGTAGGTATGGTCAAGGGTAAACGCAGGCAGATGATTGATGAATGCCGACGTACCCATCATTTTACGCTGGCTGCGGAACGACATATTTTCGCTACGCTTGGCCTGCAGCAGGATGCTCAGTCCACGTTCAGAGTAGGATGTGGAGAGCATGGCGACATTGCCGTTGGCATACGAGTAGTTGTTGTCGAACGACGGGTCCTGCGTTTTCTGCGCGTATTCGGCCAGCACGCTCACGGGACCTTTGTTCAGGTTGGCACGAACGTCCCAGGCATTGACGAATCTTGGCACGTTATAGTAATGGGTGGGGTCGCCAATGACGTAGATGTCTTCCTTCTCTTCGTATTTGTTCACCCACGAGGCGCCTATGGTCAGATGCGTATCATGCTGCTGCATGGAGGACAGCCACTCGTCGATGCTTACCTCTGCGTCGGCTCCCGATACCAGTCCGCCACTCCAGCTCCAGTAGCGGCGCTGCTTGCCGCTCAGCACCTTCAGCGTCATACCCTTCATGGGCTTTACCACCAAACGACCGCCCAGCAACGAGTTGTCGATACCCAACGAACGTTCCTCGTAGGTACGCAGAACAAAGCCCGAACCAAACTGATCGTAGAACGTTCCTGCCGTCAGTTCGACTTTGCCCAACTTACCCTTCACCCAGAAGTTGGGTACACCCCAACCCTTGAAATCATTCTCGAAGCCAGGCAGCGGGTGCTCCAAATATTCCAGACGGGCTCCAGCATCCACATAGCGGCTCTGCAGCTGTATGTCGGCATAGGTGTTGGTGTTGAAGTCACCGTCCTTGAATGCTCCAATATCCTTGTCGTCCTGCGGCAACAGCATATCGCTCTGGATGCTCCCCGACAGACTGATCCCTTTGTGTTCCTCCTGAGCAAGACAGAGGTATGAGGTGAGGGGTAAGAGGTAGTATACTATAAGAATAATACAGCGCTTCACCTTTTTTACTTTTTACCGTTTTACTTGTTCAATAGTTCCCGAACCTTTTCTATCAGTTCCGTCTCGGCACCGTCGGTATAGCCATTATGCTTATACACGATGTTTCCCTGTCCGTCGACGATGAGCACATAGGGAATCATCTGGATGCCCAAGGCACGCTTGAAGTCGCCGTTCGGGTCGAGCAGAATCTCATACTCCCAACCGTGATTGGCCACCAATGGCTTCACCTTGTTGATGTTCTGTCCCTGGTCGATGCTGACGGCGATAATCTTCACGCCCGTTTCCGCCTGCCAGTCCTCATATACCTCGGCAATGGCATCCAGCTCGCGATTGCAGGGCTTGCACCACGTGGCAAAGAAATCAATGATAAACGGCTTGCCGTCGTTCGACAGTTCGGCGGTGTTAACACTCTTGCCGTCCATTGTCTTCAGGGTGACTGTCGGCAATTGAGCCAGTGCTGTCTGTATGCTGGCAAAGAGGGCCAGAACGGGAATTAGAAATAGTTTTTTCATCGTTTTGTCTCATTAATATTATTAAACGGGGGCAAAGTTAATGAAAAGATATGAGAAAAACGACAATTCTTCCGAAAAAGTGACCTTTTGTCTTAATGATTCGTTTGAATATGTTTAGTGCCAGTAAACAGCAAGTTTACCGGCACTAAATGTATGGTTTACTGGTAGTAAACTAAACTACAGCAGATTCATGGTGTCTGTGGCTATCATCAGCTCCTCGTTGGTAGGAATGACAACCACCTTGACTTTTGAGTCGTCGGCAGAGATGATAGCCTCCTCGCCACGGACATTGTTCTTCGACTCGTCGAACTTGATGCCGAGGAACTCCATATTCTTGCAGACCTCAGAACGCATAGATGTCTGGTTCTCGCCAACGCCAGCGGTGAAGACGACTATGTCGAGGCCACCCATAGCGGCAGCATAGGCACCGATGTACTTCTTGATGCGATAGAAATACATGTCCTGAGCCAGCTTGGCACGCTCGTCACCACTCTTGGCAGCATTCTCCACGTCGCGCATGTCGCTCGAACCGCCCGTGATGCCGGCCACACCGCTCTTCTTGTTCAGCAGGTTCGACATGCCATCGGCATCCAGACCCAGCTTCTTCTCGATGAACGTCACGGCACCGCCGTCAATATCGCCCGAACGGGTACCCATGACGAGACCTTCCAACGGAGTGAGACCCATGGAGGTATCGATGCACTTGCCATCAACGACAGCAGCGATAGAACCGCCATTACCTATGTGACAGGTAACCATCTTCGTGCCCTCAGCGGGGATGCCCAGGAATTCGCAGGCACGCTGGGAAACATAGCGGTGGCTGGTTCCGTGGAAACCATAGCGACGGATGCCGTACTTCTCGTAGAGCTCGTAAGGAATGGCGTACATGAAGGCCTTGGGAGGCATGGTCTGGTGGAAGGCGGTATCGAACACGCCCACCTGAGGCAGACCAGGCATCAGCTCCTTTACGGCATTCACACCCTTCAGGTTAGCAGGGTTGTGGAGCGGAGCCAGGTCGGAGCACTTCTCGAACTCCTTCAGTACTTCGTCGGTCAGTACGACTGACTTATTGAATTTCTCGCCGCCATGCACCATACGGTGACCTACGGCATCAATCTCGTCGAGACTCTTGATGACACCAATCTCAGGGTCGGTCAGCAATGAGAAGATGAACTTCACACCCTCAGTATGCTCGGGGATGTCGTGCATAATCTGTTTCTTCTCGCCATTGGCCAGCTTCACCTTCACGAAGGCACCGTCCAAGCCTACACGCTCAGCACCGCCACTGGTCATAACACTCTTGTCGTCCATGTTGTACAGAGCGTACTTAATCGACGACGAACCGCAGTTCAAAACAAGGATTTTCATATTTTCTTAACTCTTAATTCTTAACTCTTAATTATTTTTTAGCGTCCATTGCCTGGCAGGCGGTAATGGCAATCATGTAGTAGATGTCATCAATAGAGCAGCCACGAGAGAGGTCGTTGACAGGACGTGCGATACCCTGCAGCACAGGACCGATGGCGATAGCGTCGCCTAAGCGCTGAACCATCTTATAACCGATGTTTCCTACCTCGAGGTTGGGGAATACGAGCACGTTGGCCTTACCAGCGATGTCAGAGCCAGGAGCCTTCTTGGCACCAACAGAAGGTACGAGAGCAGCATCAGCCTGCAACTCACCGTCAATCTTCAGGTCAGGAGCCATCTCCTTAGCCAACTTCGTGGCCTCGATGACCTTGTCGCAAACCTCATGCTTGGCAGAGCCCTTCGTCGAGAAGCTCAGCATAGCCACGCGGGGATCTTCGAAACCAGCAACAGCCTTTGCCATCTGAGCCGTGCAGACAGCAATCTGAGCCAGCTGATTGGCATCGGGCATAGGTGTTACGGCCACGTCGGCAATGACGAGCACACCATCCTCACCATATTGCTTCTGCTTCGAGATGAGCAGCAGACCACCGCTGACGCAGGTGATGCCAGGCTGGCACTTGATAATCTGCAGAGCAGGACGCAGCGTGTCGCCAGTAGTAGACAGTGCACCGCTGATCTGACCATCAGCACCCTCGGTCTTGATGATCATGCAACCCAGATACAATGGGTTCTTGATGAGCTTGCGAGCTTCCTCGATGGTCATACCCTTCGACTTGCGAATCTCAGCCAGTTTCTCAGCCAGTTCCTCACTCTTGTCGTAGTTTTCCGGGTCAATCAAAGTTGCCTTGCCAATATTGGTCAGACCCTTCTCCTTTGCGAGAGCCTCCACCTTAGCGGGGTTACCAATGAGGATGATGTCGGCAAGACCGTCAGCCAACGCACGGTCGGCTGCACACAATGTACGCTCCTCTTCTGCTTCAGGGAGCACGATGCGCTGCTTGTTACTCTGAGCACGCGCTACAATTTGACTTAATAAATCCATAGTTTGTTTTATTGATTTAGTGATACTTTTATTATTGTTGTGCAAAGATACGAAATAATTATCAATTATACATTATCCATTATCAATTTTTAAGCGTTTACGTTTACGCCATCTCTTGCGTGAGGATGCTTTCCAGTTTCTCAGCTGTCAGTCGGAGCTGGAAATCACTATGGATGGCAACGGATATGCCTCCAGTTTCCTCAGACACCACAATGGCTATACAGTCACTTTCGTGTGTGATACCCAAAGCAGCACGATGACGAAGACCTAATTCCTTGGGAATGCTTAGGTCGTGAGAAACAGGGAGAATACAACCTGCGGCTTTGATGCGGCCGTCGGCTATAATCATGGCACCGTCGTGCAGGGGAGAATTCTTGAAGAAGAGGTTTTCTATCAGTCGTTGGTTGATGCTGGCATCGAGGCTCTCACCTGTGGCCACAATATCATCAAGGGGTGTAGCGCGCTGGATGACGATGAGTGCGCCGACCTTCTTCTTGCTCATACTCATACAGGACATCACGATGGGCATGATAATCTGTTTCAGCTTCTGGGAGTCGTGCTTCTTGTCGCCCAAAGAAAGGAAGCGTCGAAAACTTCTCATGCGCTGATGAGCTCCCAGATTATAAAGGAACTTTCGGATTTCGTCCTGAAACAGAATGACGAGTACAATGACTCCCACGCTGACAAATTTGTCGAGGATGGAACCTAGCAGTTTCATTTGTAGCACCTGCGACACCACTAACCATAATACGACAAACACCAGAATGCCCATGAAGACATTCAGCGAGCGCGACTCTTTCATTAGCCGATAGATGTAGTAGAGCACTACAGCGACTAACAGAATGTCGATAACGTCTTTTATTCCAAATTCGAAGAACATATGTGCTATTTTGACTATTTATCTATTTATGATTCAGTGTGCGTTGTGATTTTGGTCGCAGCCATTATCTTCACACACTCCACCGCCTCCCTGACGTCATGCACACGAAGAATGTCAGCACCTTTCAGCAGGGCTATCGTATGAAGCACCGTCGTACCATTGAGTGCTTGTTCTGGATTGGTTTGAAGCAGTTTATAAATCATCGATTTACGTGAGATGCCAACCAACAGGGGCAGTCGCAACATGTGCAGGCGTTCCATGTGCTGCATCACCTCGTAGTTTTGTTCCAGCGTCTTACCGAATCCAAAGCCAGGGTCGATGATGATGTCCTTCTGTCCCATAGAGCGAAGTTGGTCGACGGCCTCTGCACTGTCGAGCAGGATGTCGCGAATGCTGCTTTTCCTGGACATGAAAATGTAGGGAACCCGCAGTCGACTAACTATACGGAACATGTCTGTCTGGCTATTGGCTATTGGCTGTTTGCTATTAGCAGGTGCACCAACGTCATTGATGATGTCAGCGCCAAACTCCTCAACGGCCATGCGGGCTATCTGAGGGCGGAAGGTATCGACGCTGACGATAGTCTGTGGAGCCTCACGACGTACTACCGCCAACGCCCAGCGCAGGCGTTCCGCTTCCTCTGTCTCGCTGACGGGGTCGCTGTCAGGACGTGTCGAGCAGGCTCCAACATCAATGATAGTGCCGCCCTGCGATAAGATTTCCTCTGTTCTCTTAGCCACATCATGCTCCGTCTGCTGGCGGCTGTCAGCATAGAAAGAGTCGGGCGTCACATTGAGGATACCCATGACTTGCGGCTCGTTGAAAGCCAGCAGTCGTCCGTTACAATTCAGCGTGTAATCCATATTTGCCGACAAAGGTACAAATTAATCTGCAATTACGCAAGGAAGTTGGCGGATAAAACTTATTGTATCTCCAGTTCTTTGAATTCCACCTCATCAGTTTCTATCCTGACGACATAGGTTCCAGCATTAATCTGGGTGCCGGTAGTGGTGGAAAGTATCTTGAATTTGTTGGGTGTCGGAGGAAACGTAACGTCTCGGTCGACCAATACTGTACGCTTGGAATCAGTAATAGTCATACGTGCCTTGACGGCATTGCCCGTCGTGTTTTTGTACTTAAACCGCAAGGCATACTCCTGACCGAGTCCAGGCTTGATGATAAAGGTTGTACTTCTTTGGCTTTTAGCTTTTGGCTTTTGGCTTTTAGCCTCTGGCTGGTAGGTAGTGGCGGGACGGGCTTCGGTGTCTTGAGGCAGTTCTTCTTTGGGCAGTCTGGCGATGGTGTCAGTATCGAGGGCGTGCCAAAAGCCCGGTTCCGTCTGTCGCTGTGTCATAGCGACACGCTCCACGAATGGCGGTGTCGCTAAAGGAGGAACGTCATCAATCTCTGCTATCGCTATGCCGCAGATAACGGCTTGTCCTGCCTTCACCTCAGGAAACGAGATGCGAAGACGTCCGTCTTTGGCCTTAGCGGTAACGACACGTTTGAGGGCTCCCAGATAGCCCGCCTCAGCCCAAGGGTCAAGATCGTCTATAACTACGCTGTCGTTGACAGCCACATCAAAGATGCGGAGTCCTTCGTAATCATCTTTCTCACCACCGTTCTGCCCATGCCAAGGCTCAACAAAGTAGAGCTCGATACGGTAAATGCGGTCGTCGTTTCCCCCGTCGACAGGCAAATTCCACCAAAGGCGATGCCGACCGAAACGGAAGAATTGGAATAGCTCGTCACTCTTGGTGCCTCGGATGTTGTCAGTGATGTGGCGCTGACTGGCCTGGATGGCATGAACTCCCTCAAAATCCTGACCCCAAGAGTGGCTGTAAATGGTGTCATCAGCCTGCCATAGTTGACCAAACTCGTCGGTGTAAGCGTCGCCACCGCAGTTAATGCGGTAGAGATAGCGATAGCCTTTAGCACCCTTCACTAACTCGTGGTTCCGGTCTGCCGCAGTCTTGTGGTCGACAGTTTCCACGCCGGCGTATCGCTGGCGGTACATGTAGTAGGCTGGGGTGGGTTCTTCCCAAATAGTGGTAAGTCCTTTGTAATTAATCGGGCCAATCTTGTCAATGCGACGGTAGGCACCATCGGGTTGGTTGCGACCAGGATTATCATGAGAAGCGAATAGCCACTGGAAGTGTCCGCAAACGCCTTTGTGGTCAGTGTTTTCCCCGCTGACGTCCGCAAATGCCTGCTCAGCCAGGCGGGCTTTGGTCTCAAGGAGCGCGGTAAAGCTTTCCTCGCTGTATTTCTCTGCGCCATGCAGGTCGATAGTGCGCCATGCTCCGTATTCACCATTGAGCAACTGTTCAGGACGGCTCAGTTCGTTGTCGTAGTTCTCGGCAGAACCGCCATACGTGCCGCTCCAATTCTGGATGACGTTCCAATCTGTTCCCTCACCGCCATTGCAGGTAGTAATAGCCCGTTGTTCGCGACAAGTGGGGTCCAACTGTCGTATGATTGCTGAGCATTCCTCGGCAAAATCTTTGGGCAAAACACTCTCGTTCTGCAAGCCCCACAGAATGATACTGGGCGAGTTGCGGCGTTCTTTGATCCAACGTACCAGCAGGCGTTTGAAATTCTCGCGGAACTGTGGCGTATCGTACCAGATATGGGCAGAGAACTGACTCCAGAAGAGCATGCCCTGTTCGTCGAACAGTTGCTGATAGAGTAGGTTATGGGGCTGGTGGGCCTCGCGGAAGGCATTAAAACCAGCATTGCGGATTTGTTTCACTCTGCTCCGTATCTGTTCGGGCGAAAAAGCATGGCTATTACCCAAAATATGTTCATATTCGCAAGTGCCGTTGATAAAGACGGGCTGGGCGTTCAGGTAGAAGCGGTTGTCGCCGTTTTTGCGCAATACTGGCCACGAGATGCTTCGGATGCCAAACGGGGTACGCACCTCGTCAGTCGTTTTGCCATCACGCTTAATCATCGTAGAGAGGTTATAGAGGTAGGGATCTTCCAATGACCAACGGTGCACGTCAGCGACGGATGACGACTGTCGGATAATCTTGGTTTCTCCAGCTTGTAATGATATGGTCATTGCTTGTCGGAAAACCTGCTTGCCAGAAGCGAGTGTGAACTTGTTGACCAGCTCGATAGTTTGGACTTGTGACGTATAGTTCTTCACTTCCGTTTCGATGAAGACGCTGTCGCAAGCGGTGTTGTTCCAAATGTGAACGCCAAAGGGTTCTATGCGGACGGCATCCGTCTCAACAAGTGATATAGGACGGAAAATGCCGAAGGGTTGCGAACCTTCAGAAAAACCCCATTCTGACGAGCAACCTCCGCAAACCCAAGGCGAGGCGGTTTGCATGGCAGGATGGTCGACGAGGACTTCTAACCTATTATTTCCGTTCTGCAAGGCATCCGTCACGTCAAGCGTCCACACCGTCCTGCCTACGAGTTCCTTGGGATAGCTTGTCCCATTGAGGGTAACGGTAGCATAGGTTCCCACGCCTTCGAACTGTAGGAAGTAGCGTTTACCTTCTTGTTTGTCAGCAGTAAAGTTTTTCTCGTAAGTAGCACTGCCATGTAGGTTACCATGACGGAGCTGGCGGTAACCATAATAGTCATCGAAGTTGTGGGGGATGTTGATGCTCACAACGGAATCGTGAGCCACCGAACAATGCGCTGTCCAGCCATCATTGAGACTGACAATATGACGACGGCCTTTGCGTTCCGGTTGTGGAAAGCGGATGGCAGAGCGCCCCATGGGAACACTGGTGGCAACAGCGATGCCTCGTTGCTGGTCGTTGTTGACGGCACAATAGAAATGATATACCACACCATCGTGCTTCACCACATAGCTCTTGTGGGCAAACATCTCGTCGTAGGGCTTTGAAGGGATGATGAGGTCGTCGCCGTTCCATGTCTGCCAATGGATGAGGTCACTGCTGACAGCAAAGGTGTTGAAGGCATTATACTTACGGCTGGGGTCGTAGGCCTTGAAGTAGAACATCACATATAGAGGTGAGGGGTGAGAGGTGAGAGGTGAGTCCATGCGGACTATTTGGGCGTCGCCAGTGATGATGCCGCCCACCTCATTGGCAAAGACCGGATTGCCATCGTAACGCTTCCATTCCTTAAGATCGTTGCTGAGAGCGATACCAATACGTTCTGCCTTCAGGTTGTTGGCAGGGTTAATGCCTCCAGCATTATAGAACATCACAAAGCGCTGGCCCAACGTCTTCTGAGGGTCATCATAGATGGTACTTTTGTATTGCACAAGCTTTTCCCACCACTGTACATCCTTATCGTTAATGCTGAGCAAAGGCTTGTCGGCACTCTGCCATTCGTGGGCTTGCGTGATATCACCCTTGGTCCAGGCAAGACCGATATTCAGTGGTTCACGTACAGCCTCGTAACCTGTCCCATGCCCACCGATGTACGTCATCCAATAGTGATTCTTAAATTGAGAAATGTTGTAACTCCCGTTCCATGTCCAGTCAATAAGAGCAGGAAAACCGCCACGCTGGTTCATATCCCAACCGTCGTCCTTATAGGAAAGGATGCGCCCTTCGGTGTTCCAATGTAATAGGTCATCAGAAGATGCCAACCACGTCTCATAGCCTCGTCCGTCAAGACCATCCTTGCCATTATATACCACATAGGTCATCAACCATTTATTTCCAACACGGAAGACCGTAGGACAGTCTATTTTGTGATAGTTGTCCGTAGGTGCAACCACCAGACCATATTTATAAGGCGTACGCACCTCGTCGTAGATGGCTTGCATCGTGGCAGTAGGGATGATGTCAGCGGCAAAACCGCTGACCACAATAAAGAGCGCTACGAGAGTCGTTATTATTTTCTTCATGTCATTTGCTTACTTTTGGAATAGCCAGTCTACTTCGCCCGAAGGACCATTGAGACCACAGTCACGGGGCTTGATATCGCTTTGGGTGAAGCCAGCCACCATCAGGATTCCTTTGGGTAGACGAATGGTGTTACGGCCTGCTGGCAACGAGTATTGGTGGATATTCACTTTCGGCATCTGCACGATGCTGATAGCATTGGTCAGTATGGGTTCTGCCTGACCGTATTCATTGCCAGTTGCGTCAATCTCCAGTTTGGGGGCTTTGGCCCACTTGGGATCGTCATCTTTGAAGAGACCAACAAGCAACTTTACAGGCTTTTCGCTATCGTATTCGATAGTTGTGCCGACAATGCGAGTGGTATCGCGATTCAATACCAATGCCTGCAGTCCTGCGAGTTCTGGTGCAAGACTATCAACAGGAGTGTCTGCACGGTTTTCGAAAAGGATGGCGCCTTTCTGGAGGGGTGTTGTATGTTGCTGTGTCACAGCAATATACTGAACATCGGCAGGCTTCGCAGGCATGATAAGCATTTCGCCTTGTGCCACAGGGTGCTTCAGCTTCTCGATGTTTTCCTTGAAGGCATCAAGCTCCTCCTGATAGACTACTGCCAGTTCGCTCCATGTTTTCATCTTACCATTGTCACCACCTACAGGAATGCGTCGCTGGGCGGTCTGCATCGAATTAGCGTAGAGATACCATTGCTCTGTCATGCGGCTTAGATCGTACCAGATGCTGAGGCTCTGCTCCAACCACTTCTCGGCAGTCTCTAAATGGCTGATATCCTTCGTCCATTTATAGCGTAGCACTTCGGCAGCAGCGCGCACTTTTAATTGGAAGGCTTTCGCAAATGATGCATAACACAGGAAGTCGTTCCATACACGTTCGAATTCGTTAGCATGACGTGTAGGTTTCGTTGCGATGGCTCCCATCTCGACGAGAGCACGGTCGCCGTGATTCACACATTGGTCAACGATATCGAGTGGCAGTTCGCCCTTATGAGGTAGTCCTTTGTATTCCTTTTCAATATATTCGATGAGCTTCTCACCTTCGGGGCCACAACTCTCATAGAAACCTGGGTAGATGGTGTACTTGTAAGGATTGACCAGTTCGCCCATTGTCATACCCAAAAGCAACGTCTGGCGATTGCCTTCGGTGATGCCGAAACGCCGCAGGAGCTTCGGGGCTATCTCGCCCGCCTCATCGTAGGCATTGAGCAGGTGACCAGCGGCAGTGGTGTCGATACCATAATATTCTGCAAGTTCTTTTTTCCAATAGGTCTTGTCGTTGCCGCGTTGCTCGTTCCAGGCGTAGCGGCCCCAAGCCTGATACCACATCCAGTCGCGATCCAACTGCTTCAATCGTTCACCATTGGGAAGTTTGTCGGCGGTATAGGGCCAGTCCCAGTAGGAAGCCTGGGGATAGAGATGCAATCCCTTAGAATGATGCACACGATGCATGGCCTGCACGGTCTTTTGGATGAAAGCGGGCGACGACCAACGCCAAGGTTCGAGATTGGCAAGGATATGTACGTTGTCAATATGTACAGGAGCAGCTGCAGCCAATTGCCGATGTGTCTCGCCCCAAGGACCATCAGGCTCGTAGGTAGTCAGGCTCTCGCCTGTATATTTTGACATGGTGTAGATATTGGGGTAGAGGGGCAGTGATTCTTTCAGTACCAAAGGGCCGTCGGTATCATGCGAACGGAGTACTACAGGGGGAATATCCGTACGACCACTTGCCTTCAGTCCGTCCTTGATACCTGGAATAATCGTTTCCTTCATCCAGGTGACATCGTCGTCGATGGTGGCCATTGCTTCGCCGAGACAAACCAGCAGGCCGACATTGGGATACTTCTCGATGAAGGCAGCAATGCTTTTGCGCGTGTAGTCGGCAATCAATGGCGTGATGGGACGGTTGCGGTCCTGTGTCTTCAAGCCGTAGTGGTCGGCAAAGGGTTTGCTGAGGATAATATTGTAAAACATTTGGATGACCCAGATGCCGCGCTTGTCGGCCTCATGAGTGAGAAACGAAAAGATCTCCTCATTCTTCTTAAACGTCTCTTCATCCACCTCCAACGCAAAGGGATAATCCTTCAGTTTTACCAGCGAAGCGAAAGGATGCCCATTCCACAGGTACAGCGAGTTCATCTTGTTTTCCACCATCATGTCGAGATACTTTATCCACTCGGCTTTATCGTAGAACCAAGGGAAATTCTCGGGGGTATAAGGATACTCATAAACCCCGTGCCCAGGAAGATAGACCGTCTTCTGAAGTCCGATGCATGTGCCGCGCATTACCATCTGTGGTGCTTCCTTGATGGGTTGTTGCGACAGTGTCGCAATCAGTTTCTCGAGGCTTCCTGCCTGACGGATGCGTTCAACCAGTTCCACACAACCATAGATGACACCTGAAGCATCATTACCCGTCACCGTGATACCCTTGTCTTTAGCTATCGTGTAACCTTCTGCCAACCCATCATCGGCACAGGACAGTGTAATCTGGCAGGCGCCCTTCTTAGGGACAACACTGTACCCCATGCCCGTCAATTCCTTTTGGAGATATTCTGCAGCATATTGTTCACGTGCCGATACCCCTTTTGACGTAACGATACTGATACGTTGTGCCATCAGCAAGACAGTCATCAGTAGCGCGACTCCCAAGATTGAAATTCTCTTCATCTCTTTATACCTTATTATATATACAAAAGACTGACGACACCGCTAAATGTCATCAGTCTTGTAAGTGCTTGCAGGAAGGACAAATTACACCGCGATATCCTGCTGGCGCCAGAAACGGTAGGTGATATCCTCGAAGTCACCATCCATCGTGCGACGATAGAGCCGCTGATTGGTGGTAGCAGACTTCAGGGGACCAAGATGCTTGATGTAGGGACCAATCTTGATATAGTCGAAGTCCTGCTTGTTGACGACAGAGGGAATGCGTATACGACCGCTGTACCAAGCTACGTGGAACTGAGAATGATACTCGTGGATGTACTGTGCCAATTGGTTAACGCTGCGAGGATCTGCGTCACCTCCCATGAAGGCAATGCAAGTGATGTCAGTACCATATTGCGACACAAAGTTGTCAATGGCATCTGTCGTCAAGGGAACACCAACGTCTTCCCAAAGGTAATGGCTGTGACACCCCGGACAGTGACACGGGCAATTGGAGATGTTAATTGCCAGTGTCACTTCGTCGGGTATTTCCTGAAAAACAATTCCTGTGTTAACGTATTTCAGCATGACTTAAGCCTCCGTATGCGCATAGTAACGACGTGCAGCCTCCTCCTGACGGGCTTGTGAGAAGTTGGAGACGCGCTTCAGATAGCCAATGATACGAGTCATATAGTCAACATTCTTTGAGTGGCAGTGCGGACACTCCTTCAGATAGCGCTTGTCGATATGGCCACAGTCGTTGCAGACGGTGTTGGGGATGTTGAACGTGAAGTAGTTGCATCCCTCCTTGGCAGCAACCTTCAACAGGTGCAGGTACTGCTCCTTCGAAAGATGCTCGTCGAGATTCATGTGGAGTGCTGAGCCGCCAGTGAGGTGCTTAATATAGGGAGCGCCGTGCAACTTGAACTTGTCGAGCACGGTGAGTGAATCGTCCTCAACGACATAGAAGTAGCTGTTGTAGCAGTCGCGAGGCAC
>Ga0247609_10002643_pt1 | contig 18784 bp, 15 predicted proteins | sample 172DNAGHGlowgp2_FD_193487 | JGI IMG/M metagenome (GOLD analysis project Ga0247609, IMG submission 193487) | Sheep rumen microbial communities from Palmerston North, Manawatu-Wanganui, New Zealand - 1728 DNA GHGlow gp2 | ecosystem: Host-associated > Mammals > Digestive system > Stomach > Rumen ...
TATTAGATTTATCTCAATTAAACATAGTAAAAAATATTTTTTATAAAATACAAGAAAATATAGATACTATATTTTGGATGGGTGTAAAGAATACAGAAAAAAATCCATTAATTCATTATAATAAAAAACGTTTATATCAGCTAGTAAGAACTTATAATTTATTAAAAAATTATGTAAACACATTAAATTTTGTAGATTCTATAAGATGTGATAATGAATTAGCTGAAATACTAAAAAATATTAAACTTGGTAATTTAATTAAAACACAGGATGAAATAAAAGAATATATAAAAGAAGTAATTAAATATTGTAGGAATATTAAAAAAGAAAATTATAAAGATGATAGAGAAAAAAGAGATAAAATTTTAGAAAATTTAAAAATGAATCTGTTAATACTTTAATAAAGAATTATTTTTCTAATAACAATCTAGGATTACATAATCCTAGATTGTTATTATTTTCCTTTAACAATATTATAAGCAAGTACTATTTTAATGAAAATAGTAATTATAATATGAAAGGAGAAAGCTTATGAAAATTATTGAATCATTTATGACTAAAGCCCCCTGTTATCAAAATAATTTAAATGCTAAGAAATTATATGATAGAACTGGAAGTGACCGAGACACTCGTTATTGGACTTTTCAACAAAAAGGTCCACAGGGTTTAATGCTTCATTCTGTTGGTTGTTCACAACCTTCAGCAAAATCTTTTGCAGATCGTTGGAATAAATCTACTAATGATAATGTTGCAGTTCATGCAGTTATTGATGCTAATACTGGTGATATTTATCAGTGCCTCAAATGGAATTACCGTGGCTGGCATGCCGGTGGCACTGCTAATAACACGCATATTGGTGTAGAAATGTGCGAAAGTAACTATATTAGTTATATTAATGGCTACAAGTTCAATATAACAAACAAAACTAAAGCGCAAGAACATTGTCGTATTGCTTATAATTCTGCTGTTGAATTATTTGCATATTTATGTAAGGAATATAATATTCCAGTAAATAAAATTTGCAGCCATAAAGAAGGTTGTGCTCAGGGAATTGCTTCAAATCACGGTGACCCTGAACATTACTGGAAGGGTCTTAGTATGCCTTATACTATGGATGGTTTCCGTAAAGATGTCCAAAATAAACTTAATGCAATGAATACTCCTGCTCCCGCTCCTACTAAGAAATACTATCGTATTAGAAAAACTTGGGCTGACAAAGATAGTCAAATCGGTGCTTATGAAAACCTTGAATTAGCTAAGAAAAATTGTCCTGAAAATTACTCTGTTTTTGATGATAGCGGTAAAGTTGTTTATACTAGAGTTATTGAAAGTAATATTTCAGATTTAGCTGATTTTCTTAAGAAGATGTCTGAATATAGGAAAACTCTTCAAGATAATGATAGTGGTTCTTGGAGTGAAAAAGATCGTAATTGGGCTATTGGTAAAAAATTATTTAGTGGTAGTGGCACTATTAATGGTGTGCCTAACTATATGTGGCATGATTTTCTTACCCGTGAGCAAGCTGCTGTTGTTCTTCATAGATTATATGAAATTATCATGGAAGATGTTGCAAAATTAATTAATGGTGGGAAATAATATGGAAACTAATAATAAGGATACTAAACAAAAGGATACTAAAAAGAAGAAAAAGAAAAATAAAAAGAAAAAAACTGGCTTTACTAATCGTTTAGGAGTTTATTTAGTTTCTTTACTTCTTTTAGGATTAATTGGTGGTTTTTACTTAGCTTTAAAAAGTATAGAACATGAGTATTCTGGTTCTTTATTATGTTGGACTGTAGTATTCACTCCAATAGGAACTGCATTAAGTATAGTACTTGCTAAAATTGTTGATAAAAGTAAAGCAGAAAATACTGGTGCTGATGGTACTGGTATAAAATTTGCAACTGCATTAGCTAATAATTTTCAAGAAGATTATGAAATTCCTCTTGATAATTTAGTTGAAGAAGATTATAATAATGATTTTTCTGATGATGTAAATAGTCCTTCTATTTAAATTAAAATAAATAACTCAAGACAGAAATGTCTTGAGTTATTTTAAATTATGAACAAATTTATAACTTAATTATAATAAGTTTTATTTTTAAAATTATAAACCTTTAAGAAAGGAAGTTCGATATATGCCGGGTATTAGACTTGAACAATTAGATTTAGGAAGTTTATCAAGATATTTTGCAAATGTTAAAACCTTAAGAGATACTCTTAAAAATTTTGATGATAATTATAAATCAATTTTAAATGGAATTGAAGAAAAAATTAAAAAAGAAGGTATTTTGCAAACTCTTGGTAGCCTTTCTGATGACGAATTAAGAGCGTTAAGTATTTATGCTTCAATTAGTAAAAGTTCTAAAGTAAATGAAATTTCTGATTTTTCTGTTACTGAAAGTGATGGAGTTACTTATGAAATTCAGCCATCTAAAGGTTATATTAATATTGATGGTGAAGATTTATTAGTTTATCAACATCCTAAGTATCATAACGCTAATGAAATTATTGAAACTACTGATAAACGTTTTAGTAGTAGAAGACAACAAGAAGATTGGGATTCTAGAGTTACTTATGCTGCTCTGGGTGTAATTATCAATTCTTTACAAGAAAAAATTGAACAGCTTGAACGTGATCTATTTGAATATAGACAAGTTGATGAAAATACTCAAATTGAAGAAATTAAATTACTTTTTAATTCTGTTTATACTAATTCAATTATTTCTAAAGAAATTTTTGGTAATAATACTAAAAAAATAACTGTTCCTCATAATCTTTCAAGTCAAGAACTTATTGTTTCAGTTTATAAACAATTAGAAGATGGCAAGTTAGAATTAGTTTATCCCAATATTTATTTTAATAATCTTAACTCATTAGATTTAACTTTTAATAATCCAGTTCCTACAACTGATAAATATCAAGTTATTATTATTAATAAATTTAACTTAAATACAGTATATAGTGAAATAAATAATATTTGTAAAAATTTCTTCTCATTGTATAAATTTACATATACTGATTCTAATAAGTTTACAATTCCTAATCCTATAATTAAAATTTATGATGAAGATGAAAACGAAATTACAAGAAATGCTTTATTTGTAAATGTAATTGATAATTCTAATAATGAAGTTGTATATCCAAATATTGAAATTGATGATGATAATATTGAAATTACTTTTAATGCAGATCAACTGAGTATTGGAAAAGAATATAACATTATTATTTTAAATCCTCAATCAATATCCCAGTATTTTTATTTAATTGAACAAGAAGAAGATGATGATACTGGATCTGATGATAATGGTAGTAATGATAATCCATCATCTGGTAGTGGAAATAACACCGGATCTGAAAATATTGGTGGTAATGATAATCCATCATCTGGTAGTGGAAATAATGGTGGAGATAGCACTAGTAATTCTCAAGATGAATCTGATGGAGGTAATAGTTCTAGCTCAAGTACAACAGATCCTATTGATAATCCATCATCTGGTAGTGGAGATAACACTAATGCAGGAAGAGATGATGAAGAAAATAATGGAGATTCAAGTGGAAGCGGTAGTGGCAATAGCACTGGTATAAGTGGAAGCGGTGAAGCTGATACTCCTATTGGTGGTGGAGATAATGGTGGAGATGTTACTCCTGTTACTCCTAATGATGCTGGTAAAAAATCATCTGCTATTGGTATGAATTCAGTTTCAAATAAAATTAAGCGTTATATTGCTGAAAAATTTGCTCGTAGTTATGATTTAATTGAAATTAGCAGAGGAGATTCAAATAATCCAATAGTTATAGAAAATGTAAATAGTTATGGATTATTTAATGAAAATAATATTGTTACTAGAGAAGGAAATAAATATATTTCACTTGTAGATATAGATGATGAATATAATAGTAAATCAATTCAAGTTGCTATTTATGGTTATAAAAATGGAAAATCTGAATTAGTTTATTCTAAGAATAGTTTCTTTATTAATGCTAATGAAGATAATGATAATATTTTCGAATGTATTTTTAAATTAGAATCTCTTGATTTAAATATACTTGACGAAAATGATTTTGAAAACTTATATATCTTATTATTCTATAATAATTAATAAAAAAGGAGAATATAAAAATGAAAGTTTTAGACGGATTAGAAGTTAGTGGTGATATCATTGTTAATGGTGAAAATAAAGCCACTCAATTAAAGAATAAAACTACTGGTGAATATGTAAATTTTTTCATTTCAAAAAATGAACCAACGAATGTTAGTAATGGTGACCTTTGGTTCCAGATTATTGATGAATAATTTTCATTAATAATTATAAGTATTAAAAGAAGGTGACTATATGGCAAATCCTTTATCTTTAACTATTACAAAATGTCCTCAAACTCAATTAGCAACAAATTATTATTTTCATCCAGTTAATAAAATATCTTGGTCTGAAGATAAAATTAATGATTGTTCTTGTTATTCTGAAAATTTAACTGATAAGTCAGGTGTTAAAAAATATACTTCTGGATTAAGAGTTGGTTGTGAAAATAAAACTTTATATACTTCTGGTTTATATTTTAAAATTCCAGCAAAGTCATGTACACAAAAAAACGCATATGTATATTTAACCTTTTCAATTAAAGCATTAACTGCTATTCCTGCTGGTACTAAATATAAATTATGGTTTACCGCTCAGAAAAATCCTAAATATTTTCTTGATTATACACAATCAGATCAGCATTTTACAATAACAATTCCTGAAAATATTGCAAAAAATGCTACTGCTACTCTTCATTTTAAAACTAGTCTTACTCAATTAAATTTAAATCAAGAAAATGAACGTTCATTTTCTATATGTGGTACAACTAATTCTAATTGTCTTTTTAGTATTGATTTATCTAAATCAAAAGTTGTATATTCACTCACTTCTATTAGTAGTATAAAAATTGAGGATATTAATGTAACTAGTAGTTTTACGTCAACACAAACTTTAAGTTTTAATTTTCGTATTGATGGTTCATCAGATGCAACTATTAGCAAAGTTGAGGGTGGTTTCTCTAATTATACTAATTTAACTTCTCAAGTAAAACTTGCTTCAAATAAAAAATTTGGTAATGGTTCAGTAAATATTAGTAGTGCTGGTTCTTATCATATTAAAATAACTAATAGTTTTGGTGAAGAACTAATTCAGACTATTGATTTTTCTAAATTAATTCTGGAAACACCTAATAGTATTAAACATGTTATTTTAAAAAAGGGTTCTGAATATACAATTCCACATTCTTCAGCTTTTCCATCCTTAGCTTCTAAGGGGTTAGATTCATATGGATGGATTGAAAGAAGTAAGCTTAAAGCTAATAATAATAAAATAGTCCAGATAAAAATAAATCAGGAAGAAACTGATTTTGATACTATTGGTGATCTTTCAGCAAAAATTTTATTAAAAAATAGCAAATTTACAATAAATAATAATACTGATCTTGTTGCTGTTTATATTGGTGGATATAATATTAGATTAAGACATGAACAAACCATTTTAGCAACTTTTGAAAGAGACGTTTATTATACAAGATACGGTTTATCTAATTCAATTTTTAACTTTAGTGGTTTTGACGAATCTGTTATTTTAAACAATATTGAATCAGGTCAGTATTTTGTTGGTTTTTCAAATAATACTCTTTATCCAAATAAAATATTTAAACAAAATCATATTTATGAATTAGATGCATTAAATTCACAAACGACTAATTTTGATACTTGTGTAACTTCTATTCAACCAGCAATTAAAAGTAATAGTATTTCTGATAATAAATCTGATAGACAGGATGTTAGCGTTGTTATTAGAAATTTATATAATGATCAACGTACTGTAAGTTATGGATTCTTTACTCAAGAACCAGCTGATTCAGCTGTATTACAGAATCAAATTATTTTAAGTGCAAATGAAGAAAAAACTATAGTTTATAATGTTTCAAATCCTTGTCATTTATATTTTAAGATTGATGGGGGAGAAATTAATGGAGTTCAAAATGTTCAAACCTTAGATCTTGGTGAATTTTTCTTCATTAGTTTAGTTACTAATAATAGTGAAATTAATGACTGTAGTGCAGAAAAGATTAATGGTTTTAGAAAAATTTTGATTAGTAATAGTTTAAGTAATTTTATTTTACCTAAAAATGTAGTCTATCAGGAAAAATGGAAATTTGATGGTTGGATTTTTGGTAGTAGTGATTATGGAACTTCTTTCTCTGGTATTGGTGTAAATCAGCCATCATATAGTTTTAAAGTTTCTGATTTGTATACTAATAGAAACCTATATTTATATCCAATTTTCTCTAAGAAATATAGAATTAATTTTATCAATGGTATTGATTGTGCCTTATCAGATTATGCTACTGAATCTATCATGCAATATTCTTATTGCAATGATATTAAAGAAATAAATATACCTATAAAAACACCTATAATTAAAAGTGAATTATGTTATAATACTCTTGGATGGGCATTTGATAGAAATTCTCAAATTAAGAATTATGATGAAAATACAGATATATTTATTTCTGATGAAAGTAAATTTGATGAGTATAATGAAACAATTCTTTATTCTGTTTATCAACCAATCGTTTATAATATTGCTGTCCCTATTCAACAAGGTATAGGTGAAACATCTTTATTAAGAGCAGTGTATTATAAATATAAGGTTGGTTTATACCATGATATGGATTGTACTAGACCAGTTGATAGATTGAATCCGCTTATTCTTACTAAAAATAATTTTAAATTTGATGGATTTAATTTTGTTTGTGAACAAGGATTTATTTCTGAAAAAATTATTGACAGTGATGGTATCTATAGAGAAAATATAGATGAAGGTGTTCCTAATCCACTTTCTAATATTATTTTATCTATTGTAAGTAATGGTATTCCTTCAACAAACAATTTCTTCTTAGAAGCAATCTGGACTGCAAGAATTTATAAGATTAGACTTATTGCTGGTATCGGTAATGAAATTTTATTAAAACGAACCTTATATGAAGAATTTGGTAATAAAATTTATTTAAATGAGTTTAATCCTGATCCACTTACTAGTTTACCAAATAATGAAGATTTTATTTTAAATAGAGCTGGTTATAAATTTACTGGTTATTTCTTAAATGATGAAAAATTTATTAATGAAAATGGTAGATTTATATCAGATTATTTAAAACAAGCAAACTATCCAGGCGATTTAGAATTAACTGCTCATTATCAAGCATTATCAAGTTGTAAAATTTATGTAGATGGTGTTTGGAAGCCAGTTTTAATTCATCAATTTAATGAATATAAAGATAAATGGGAATTAATTAGATCTAAGCAAAAAGATGATAGAGAATTTAAAGAAACTAACTAAATAATGATAATAAAATTAGGGAAAAGGTTAAATACCTTTTCCCTAATTTTTATATTAGTATTTAAAAAAAGACAAAAAATATAAGTGTTTCATTTAATACGAACATTTTTATTAATACGAAATTTATATTACTAATTGAAAAATCAAGATTTTTTATATAAAATATAAAAATAATTTTTTCTATATTCTATAATTAGTAATATTAAATTTTATATTTTAATAAAAATTATTATAATTTTATTAAGGAGGAATATACTGTATGGAACAAGATCAAAATGTAATTCTTTATTCAACTCGTTGTCCAAAATGCAAAGTTTTGGAAAAGAAATTAAATGATAAAGGAGTTAAATATACGGAAAATACTGATATTGAATATATGTTGTCATTAGGCATTCAGTCTGCACCAATGTTAGAAGTTGATGGAGAAAGAATGAATTTTAATGAAGCTATAAAATGGGTAAATGAAATTTAAGGAGAATTAATTGTATGAATCTTTTTTTAAATACTATTAAGGATTTTGAAAGTTATGTAAATTTTTTAAAATTTAAATATGGTGAAGATTTTGAGTTTTTAAATGGTTTTCATGATACTCAAATTGATTTTTCTGAATTTATTAAAGGATTTGTTGATGAAAATAAAGCAGTTTCTGATGCAACAATAGATTCAAATGCTAATGCTGCAAATAAGGATATTAGAAGTTTACTTAGCGAAAAAGGTAAACCTACTGATAAAGTTATTGCTTTTAATAAAATTTTCTATGAATTAAAAAAGAAATATGGATTATCTGTTGCAAGAAAATGGTTAGAAAATGAATGGAATGGTTCATTTTATCTTCATGATGCTTCAACAACAACATATATGCCTTATTGTTATGCATATGATCTTACTCGTTTAGCTACTGAAGGGTTATTTTTCCTTCCGAATTATAATAATATTGCACCTAAACATCTTATGACTTTTATTGATGATTTAATTGAATATATAAGTTTTATGTCTAATAGAAGTTCTGGTGCTGTTGGTATTCCTAATGTATTAATTTGGACTTATTATTTTTGGAAAAAAGATTGTAGAGAAAATTATGTTATTAGAGACCCAGATTATTTTATTCGTCAAGTTTTCCAAAAATTTATTTATAGACTTAATCAACCGTTTATGCGTATTGATCAATCTGCATTTGTTAATGTAAGTATTTTTGATAGAAATTATATTGAATCATTATTTGGTGGAGTTCAGTATCCAGATGGTACTTTTGTTATTGACGAAGTTGAAGGAATTATTGAACATCAAAAGATTTTTATGGAAGTTGTTTCAGCTGTTAGAAGTGAAAATATGTTTACTTTCCCAGTTTTAACTTATTCATTACTTTATAAAAATAATAAATTTGTTGATGAAGAATTTGCTCGTTGGTGTTCTGATCATAATACTGTTTGGAACGATAGCAATTTCTTTGTAAGTGGTGATGTTAATACTCTTAGTAATTGCTGTAGATTACTTTCAGATACTAGTAAGCTGAGTGGTTTTATTAATTCTATTGGTGGTACTGCTCTTTCAATCGGTTCTGTTAAGGTTAATACTATTAATCTTATGAGAATTGCATTGGAAACCAAATGTGATGAAGAAAAATATTTAAAACTTTTAAGAGAAAATACTATTCTTTGTTGTAAAACTCTTGACATTATTCGTCATATTATTAAAAGAAATGTAGAAAAAGGTCTTCTTCCTAACTATCAAGACGGTGCTATTGAAATGAGTAAACAATATTGCACTATTGGTATTCTTGGTCTTTATGAAGTTATTGAAGAGTTTGGTTACACTCAAACAGATGAACTTGGATATGTAAGTTATACCGATAAAGGTATTGAATTTGCAAGTAAGATTTTTGATGTATTAAATGATGTTAAAGATAATTTTACTAATGAATTTTCATTTAATATAGAATCTGTTCCCGGTGAAAGAGCTGCTGTTATTCTTTGTCAAAAAGATAATGTTTTATACAGTAGAAATGATAAATTCATTTATTCGAATCAGTGGATTCCTCTTTCAACTAAATGTACAATTAAAGAAAAGCTTCGTTTATCATCTATTTTGGATGTTAAATGTTCTGGTGGTAGTATTGCACATATTAATTTGGAATCTAATTTCCCAAATACTGATATGGCTTGGGATATGCTTAATAATATTGCAAAAGCTGGTGTTATTTATTTTGCATTTAATACACGAATTAATGAATGTAAAAATCATCATGGTTTTGTAGGAACTGATATCTGTCCAATTTGTGGTGAACCAGTTTTTGATACATATCAAAGAATAGTTGGTTATTTAGTTCCTACTAGAAATTATTCTTCTACTAGAAAGAAAGAATTTAATATTCGTAATTGGTATGAATATGCGGAGTTGTTAAGAGAATGATTATTACTATAAAAAATATAATAGAAGAAGACTTTGTAAATTTTAAACTACCTTCAATGTTTATTGGTTTTCCTAATTGTACTTTTAAATGTGAAAAAGATTGTGGTATAAAATGTTGTCAAAATAGTGATTTAGTTAAATCAAGAAATATTTTATTTGATACTAATGCTATAATTGATAGATATTTAGATAATTATATAACTAAATCTATTGTATTTGGTGGTTTAGAGCCATTTGATTCTTGGAATGATATGTATAACCTAATTAAACAATTTAGACAATATACTAGAGATTATATTGTAATATATACTGGTTATAATAAAAATGAAATAAAAGATAAAATTCAAGAATTAAAAAGTTTTGATAATATAATTATTAAATTTGGTCGTTTTATACCAAATCAAAAGTCTCATTTTGATAAAGTATTAGGAGTAAAACTTAATTCTGATAATCAATATGCAGAAATAATTTCATAAAAAAAAAATATAAGAGTAAAGCTTTTGCAAAAGCTTTACTCTTATATAATCATTTTACATCTAGTTCCATTGCTTTATTAAATTTTACATCACCTGTATGATTCCCACCAATATTATTATATGCATCATGAAATTCAATAAAACCTTCAAGTTCATCTTCTGGAATATATTGTTGAGCTAAATATTCTTTATATTTAGAATTTAATCTATCTGCCATTATTGAAATAAGTGCCTTATTAATATTACTAACCTGTGTGTCAAGATTTTCAATATCTTTCTTACTTTGTTTTAAAATATCTTCATTGGTTTCGATATTTTTCTTTTTGTTATATAAAAATTTAAATTTTTTACTAATCCAATTAAACATTTTTTCTACAAATATAACAATTGCAACTAATAATGCAATGACTAATAAGATGTTTCCACCTGCACCTTTATCTAATAAATTTATTATTGCTTCCATATTTTTAACCATCTCCATTAAATTTCAAGTAAAGGTAAAAAATTATACAATGTTTAAAAATTATCAATTATTATTATAATGTTAATTTTTAAAAAAAACATTATAATTAATATAATCACAAAATATGATTATATTAAATGTTTTAAAATTAAATAAATATATGGAGGTTTTCATAATGGATCAAATGTTAGTTAAAATTTTAACTTCAGTATTAACTTTACTTGCATTAACTTTAACCACTTTTATAATTAGATTTTTATCTGCAAAAGTTACGCAAATAAAAGATGAAAAAGTTAGAAAAATGTTATCTGATGCAGTAGCAAGTTTTGAAAGTGTAATTCCAACAATTGTTTTAGAAGTTCAACAAACTTATGTTGATTCTTTAAAGAATAAGAATGCTTTTAATTCAGATTGTCAAGTTGAAGCTTTAAATAAAGCTATTGAAACTGCAAAGATTCTTATTCCAGAACACACTCAATCAATTATTACACAATTATATGGTGATTTTGAAACTTATCTTAAAACTTGTATTGAAGCAGAAGTTAAAAATTTAAAAATTTCTACTGGAAAATAAAAAAAAAATAAAGGAAACAAGATTTAATCTTGTTTCCTTTATTTTAATTATTTGAATGTAGTAATTTAGTTATTTGAGATGAAAACTTTCTTTCAAAAACATATTGTTCTTTTCTTGAAAGATTGTTTCCTTTCATAAAAACTTTGTTTTTAAAAAATCTTACTGTAAAAAATTCAACTGCTTTTTCAAGAGAGTTAAATTTTTTAGTAAAAGTTTTATCATCAAAAACTTCTAAACGATCATTTACTTTGTATGCTCTTCTAAATTCAAAAATGTATATTTTTTCCATATTATTACCTCATTGTTTTTTAATTTAACTCTTTCCTACACAGTTGGCAGAGCAGTTACTCCAACTCCTTTGACGATGCATTATTACGTCCCCTACAATTTATCTATCCTCTGATAGTCACCCTCGGAAAGAGTTATGCTTGAATTTCAAGCATGAACATATTTCACCCTAATTAATGCTTAAGCAAGATCACATTAATTATGTGAAATTGGTGTGATGAGCACCTGTTAATTGTAACCAGGCCACTTTCAGGCGATTACAATTCCATCAAAAATTTAATGGCGGTTATATCTTGCTAATATATTACTTTTGGCCTTATCCGTAACTTCGACCGCTCATGGTGACCCGCTGGAGGCTCGAACTCCAGACCCTCTGCTTAAAAGGCAGATGCTCTACCTACTGAGCTAGCGGATCATATAAATAAGTGCCATTAAAAACTTTATGTTAAATAATGGCACTTATAATGTGAAAGAAAATGATAGTCCCTTTCGGGTTATCATTTTTGTTCTAAAATTTTTAATCTTTAAAAATAAAGATCATCAATCTTAGAATATCTTTCACTGCCCAATACCGACATAAGGGCTTTGTAAGGATCAATTTCACCAGTCATAATGATTTTGGTTGATTGTGTAGAATAACCAGACATCAAAATGACTCCATTCTCATTCTCAATCAGTGGAATAGTGTTAGAACGAGAACTAACATTCCAGAAGATTAATCTTGGAAGATTATAACCTGCTCTTTGATAATCTTTTTTGATTTTTTCAAAGAGTATTTTATCATCTTCTTTAGAATCTCTAATGGAATCAAATTCCATATCAGAGATAATGAGAATGTTTTTAGGCATCTCACTCTTGGAAAGCCCATTACGAAGAGCAGCATTTAAAATTAATTCAAATACTGCTTGAATATCGGTGTTGCTATAATCATCATGACGATAGCACAAAACAAGTTTCTCATGAAGAGTCTCGCATTGGCTACAGTCAACCAGTTGCGGATACTTTGAAAAGGTAATAAAGCGATCTTTAAAAGACCCCTTTAAACCATGAGACAGATAAATGGCAAGAGCGGTAGAGACATCTAAAGGTTTTACATTGGTTTTACCAAGTTTTACCATGTCCATACTACCAGATCCATCTCTAACAACAATGGTATCTTCCAAAGCAACTTTTGGAAGGTTATCCCAAAGTATCTCAAGATCTTCATTATATGGCATATCATTTGACATAACACCATATTTATGAACGATTTCATGTGGTGCAAGAACAGAAGCATTGATGGTTGCCTTGTTATTCTTGACATCATTGAGATACTTAATTCTCCGCTCTTCATCATGTCTTAAAAAAGCTTTTTGATAACGGAGATTTGCTAAAGATGGAACATATGAGTAATTAATTCCAGACCAATTATTATCACTCATATCTCTTTCGACAACATTTGTATATTTGCGAAGCTTTGCAAGATTCTGACGATAATCCTTGTGTCTTATGAAAAGATTCTTACAAAGTTTTTTAGCTCTAGCAATAGTTGTTTTGTTGTCGGCATTAATGGATGGAAGCCATTTTGCTAAAAGAGATATTTCCTTTCCAGCTTTATAAGCCTTAATGTCATTATAAAACTGAGTACGGATTTCTCCATAAAAATGGCCCATTAGGTTTGAATCATACCCATCCTCATCTAAAAGGATGAGCATATCATCCCATCTTCCATAAAAGGAAATAAGATGATAATCGAAAATTTTGCAAAGAATGTCTGGTTTATTCTTTGCTAAGAAGCGAACTGCTTCTTGGAAAATATGTCGTTCGCCTTGTCCCTCACGAATATCTCTCATGAAAAACAAGAACTTAATAACGAGAATTTCTTCTACATTATTAAAGAGAATTCTGAACTCTCTTTCAAGTTCTTCTCTGCGAGCATTTCTTAATGAAGGTGCTTTCCAGAGAAAATCCAGAAGTTGTTTTCCAGTTGTTCTGTAACCGATTGCCCCATTTTCAGTTACAGATCTGTTTACTTTTGGCAATAAGTCTTCATATTCCATTATTTCTGTTTCATCTCCTCTTGTTTATGTTTAAAAATGATGCTTGTTTCTCTTTATAATGGCTGGGATGGTAGGATTCGAACCTACGAATGCGGGAGTCAAAGTCCCGTGCCTTACCGCTTGGCTACATCCCAATATAAAAAGACTAGTATAATAAAAAATTATTATACTAGTCTAAAAGGGGAAAAGAGAAGCACTATCGGTGATGGTCGGAGTGGTGGGACTCAAACCCACGACATCATGGTCCCAAACCATGTGCGCTATCAGCTGCGCTACACCCCGATATAAAAGAAAATAATTTTTACTTTATCAAACTCTTTTCGTATAAGATTACTGACCTTAATCTTATTTACTACCTGTTATAACTGCAGCTTATAACTGCCAAGTTTGATAAAGAGCAGAACTTTTTGGGCGGGTTTATCCTGCAGACCCAATGGTACTAATGAATGAAGAAGTATACGTTTTCATGACTGACTATATCCTCCATTTTCTGCTATGAAAGTTTTTTTGAGAAATGTTCCAAGACACTAATGATGCTGAAAATACATGAGCCAGTCACATTTACTTTTTTTATTTTATTTATAAAATAAATTGCTGTATGTGCCTTTCCTTTTCATTCCTCATCCAAGAGAGCATCCTCATATCCTTTTTTTATTTTAGAAATAATTGCTGTTGCTCCCTTTCTATCTAAACAATCACCAAGAGACATTTTTTTTTATTTTCTAATAAAATAGTTCCGGCTATCTATTTTATTAGAATTTACATTATTTATTTTTATTTAATTATCAGTATTGCTGTACGTCTCTTTCTTGATTGAATAGCCTAATTAATACAACTGTTATATAAAGCCCTATTATATGAATCATCACTACTTTCTTTAAAGAAAGTGACTTTTTCAAATAATTCTGGCTGAGTATAAAATGTGTCAGGATTTATGCGACCAGAGAAATCATAAAATCTTTCTCCATCACCTGCCATGAAGTGACCCATAACAGGCTCATGGTAGATTTTGAGATTGCGAAATCTTCCTACTAGGATTAATGCAAAGAAGTAACAATTACCATTTTTCCAATGGCAATCATCAGGAAAACGTTTATGAATAAACTCGATAACTTCTTTATCAAAGTCATCTAAGTCTATTCCATTATTGTTTGGAATAATTTCCTCGAACACAATTTGTCTCATTATGATTCTCTCTTTCATTAGTAAAATAATAAATAATAGGTATTGGGTTAATACTCAATACCTATTATTTAACAATACACAGTACCGCATTCCGACATTCGGCTACACTATTTTCAAGTGACGGTTGATTCGAACAACTTCATCCCACATTTCCGACATTTGGCTATAATCTCAAAGGATTATTGACTGATTCGAACAGCTTTACTGTGTATTTTTACCACATAAACCCCTAAATATGTGGTCACTGTTAGTCGTGTTTTTTCCGGAGGGTACTCGCCATCATATCACAGAATGACTTGGAAACGAACTGACCACTGGTATAATATTTATTTTATTATTATACCTTTTTATTATTAGTTTGTTAAAAACTAATAAGCCTATGGTGAGGCAAAACTTGAATTGTACAAATAAAGTAATGGCATTGCACAAATCAAGTAATGGCTCCCCCTGTTGGACTCGAACCAACGACACACGGATTAACAGTCCGTTGCTCTACCGACTGAGCTAAGGAGGAATATATTTTTCTCACCTACGCCATCATGAGAATGAAGGCATCTGCGTAAATACTTAGTTTGTTTATGATATCCTTTCTTTTCTCATAAACTCTTTAGTATCCGTTCCTCTTTGGTGTGATTCTCATTTATTTTATGATACCAAATAAATGCTGAAACCTCACACAAATTTCAGTTCTAAGCAAATTCTAACTATGCGGAATCATAATTAGAATACAAAGAAGTTACTTAGAAAGCTTAGTTTACAACATTATAATTACGAATAAAGTTTCATTTAAACTCAAGATAGTTTAAATATAATGAATATTTCTATTCATATTTATTCTAATAATCAGTGAACATTGTACTATTTCTTTCAGTCAAGAATCCTCACTTCTTTGTTGGTGACCCGTACGGGATTCGAACCCATATTACTGCCGTGAAAGGGCAGTGTCTTAACCCTTTGACCAACGGGCCATATATAAAGGTGAAACTCTTATAACTACTAACTTCAGAGTTTCATTGAATCATCGTATCCCAAAGATGATTCGACAAAGTTTTTTATAAGGATACTTCCCTTCGGGATTTTGGTGGGAATTTATTACTCGGATTCCAACCGAAACCTTGTAGTCTATCAATAATGATAGAATTGTATAAAAAATGGTTATCTTCTTTTTGTATGAGCTTAATGCTTCATTACTAAAGAATCAACCATTTAATATCATAAAACCATCTATTAAGTATTATTTTTTATAATGCTACTTGAGAGACTTGAACTCTCCTACCCTAATCCGACTTGAAAAGCTGCATGCTGCTTATTTCAAGTTCGACGAATTTCTTACATGCAGGAAATTCGCTAATGATGTCGAGTGTGCTTCCATACACTCAGTAGCATTTATATTATAAGCATTGTCTTCTTTTCGTGTGGGTTATACCTCATCACTAAAGAATTAAATGCTTAATATCTGCAGCCGCCGACTATAACGGGATGCCTAATAATGATTAACTGTTAATTAAATAAAAACAACTAAGCATTAAAAGGAATGTTATGAATTTCACATTGGTGGTGCTGGTAGCCGGAGTCGAACCGGCACGCTTTTTCAAGCAACGGATTTTAAGTCCGTGATGTCTACCTATTCCATCATACCAGCATCTATTATCTATTAAATTATAGTAAAATATTCATGAAATTTACTATAATTAATATTATTAGGTAGTCTTTAATGAATATGGGGTATCTGATAGGATTCGAACCTATAATAGAAAGAAATGATAATTCTTTCTCTCCATCTACATGGCGATGGGGTGTCTTCCAATTTCACCACAGATACAAATATTTTGTTATCAAAAATTTGGTACATAAAAAATAGGCTGTTCATTTCGCTCCATTTACTACAGCTTCTTCAATCCAATACTTAAATGACTTAGACAAAAGTTTTTCATCATATTTATTGGCTTCGTAGCACCTACTTATGTACACTTATGTAATATTTTGTTACCAAATTTTTAATCTTAAAAAATCTGGTACATAAAAAAAGTAGGCTGTTTATTTTTTCCTTTCTTTATTTTCTATAATAATTATATCATATTTTTCTAAAAAAGTCAAGAAAAATTTTTTACAATTTTTCAAGAGAATACTAAGGGCTTAGCCCTTAGTATTCATCAAGTCCGCTACATTCAGCCTCGAAGTCGCTCATAGTATTCATCAAGTCCGCTACATTCAGCCTCGAAGTCGCTCATAGTATTCATCAAGTCCGCTACATTCAGCCTCGACGTCGCTCATAGTACCACGGTATTCAAGATCCCAGCTTCGCTCCAGGCAGAAGTCGCATACATGATCCCAGTATCCGGTGCAATCGCATACACTAAAAACAACATCTTTAGCAATTTCTATGGCCTCTTCGTATGTATCAGCGCCAACAAGGATTTCTTTGCCGGTGACATTTTCACAAAAATGGTAGTGTTTCATGGTAATCATTTCCTTTCTATTGGAGGCTCGGGTCCTCTTTAATTTATTTTATTTATTTCATGAAAATAATATACTTTTATTTTTTGTTTTAAAACATTTTTTATTATTAAAAAACAGATTATTAAATATTAATATATAAAAATAAAGGCAGGTAATTTTAATGTCTAAAACAATTTCCATGTGTAGAACAAATACTGGAATGGGAAATATTATAGGAAATGTTACATTAATAGTTAGAGATTTTATTAAAAGACTATTTCCAAATGATTTCTTTAAAAGTGAATTTGTTGATACACAGTTAATACAAACTGAAATGACTAAAGAAGAAATTTTACATAAAGATAAACCTTGTTTAGTTATTAGACCAAAAGTATCATTAGATGATGATAGTTTATTTGGAAAATTACCAGATTGGTTAAATACTAATTATTTTATTTATACTCATTTAGATTCTAGTTATCTTCCAGTTTTTAGAGATGATGAAAATCAAATTTATATGTATACAAATGGTGATAGGATTAAAATGAATTTTGAAATTGAAATTCTATTACCAACTAAATTACAGCAAATAAATACTGCTTTCTTTTTAAAGGGTTCAGTTTTGCATAAATCATACTTTTATTTAAATAATTGTAGGTTAGAAGCAGAACTTCCAAAGTATTTTATTAGACAAATTTCGGCTATTTTAGATAAAAATCTAAATGATAAAGAAGATAGAGATAATTTTAATTTATATATAAATGAGCATAGTCAACATTATGTAAGTGAAAAAATAAAATTAGCTTCTGGAAATCTTAATTATTTTTATAGATTTTCATCAAACTTATTGTGTCTCTTTGAAAATAATCCAGATTTAGATGATGGCGAAACACAAGGAATGACTCAAAATAATTTTAAAATTACTGAAAATTTATCATTAGAATTTTGGTCTCCAATGACATATTTTTTAGAAATTGGTAGAAAATTTGATATTCTTGAAATTGAAAGTAGAGATTTAAATATTCTTGATGAAGGAGAAAAAATTAGTATAAACTTTACTATGAAATTTGATCCTCCTGTTAAATATAAAGATATGGATTTATATAAGAAAATATCGTATATTACAGATGATGATAAAGAAAGAGATATTGTTGATATTTCTGAATTATTTAATAAACATGATACTTCTCTTATACGGTATTGTTTAGATAATAATATTCTTGTAAGTAATCTTTTTCATATTTCAGTATATTTAGATGATAAAATTGTTGATGAAAATCATATATTAATTGACTGGAATAAAATGGAAGTAATTAATATAAAACCGAAAATAAATGATGTTTATACTATGGTTTTATATAAAAATGGTGAGCGTTATAATAGACTTGAACATATTATCGATACACAAGCTGGTTTAATTTATAATTAATAATTAGAGAATGATGTATTAATACATCATTCTCTATTAAAAACAAATTTTTAATATATAGTAGAAAGGAGAATTTCATTATGTCTAATGATTTTCTTAATCAAAATAT
>Ga0247609_10002645_pt1 | contig 18779 bp, 16 predicted proteins | sample 172DNAGHGlowgp2_FD_193487 | JGI IMG/M metagenome (GOLD analysis project Ga0247609, IMG submission 193487) | Sheep rumen microbial communities from Palmerston North, Manawatu-Wanganui, New Zealand - 1728 DNA GHGlow gp2 | ecosystem: Host-associated > Mammals > Digestive system > Stomach > Rumen ...
GAGTGGAATCCAAATATTATACAATACCTTGAATAAATTAAAGGCTAATAATATTAAAGGAACAATTGTTGTATCACAATATCAAAATTTTACTGAACCTAAAGCTTTAAAGAAATTATTAAAGTTTGATAACATCGAATTAAGAATAGTTACTAATCAAGAATATAAAATGCACTCAAAAGGATATATTTTTAAATATCCTAATGGAGAATATTCTATAATTGTAGGAAGCTCTAATTTAACTCAAAATGCTTTATGTGTTAATAAAGAGTGGAACGTAAAATTAAATACATTATCAGATGGTTCATATGCAAAAATTGTTATGGATAGATTTAATGAAATGTATAATATTTCTATTCCGGTAACAAATGAATTTATTGATGAATATGAAAAAATATATACCTCAATAAAGAAATCTTATGTCATAAATGATAATGTGATTATAGATACTATTATTAAGCCTAATAGTATGCAAAAACAAGCATTAGAATCTTTAAACAATATAAGATTAAAAGGTCAAAATAGAGCTCTTGCTATATCATCTACTGGTACTGGTAAAACTATATTATCAGCTTTAGATGTGGCTCAATTCAATCCCAAAAAGATGTTATTTGTTGTTCATAGAGAAAATATATTACATGCTGCGATAAAGGCATTTAAAAGAGTTCTAGGTAAAGATATATCTACAGCTGTTTTTGCTGGTAGCAAAAAAGATGTAGATGCTAAATATATATTTGCAATGGTACAAACTTTGTCTAAAGATAATAACTTAGAATTATTTGATAAAGATGAGTTTGAGTATATTATTTTTGATGAGGCTCATAGATTAGGTAATAATCAAACTAGAAAAGTATTTGAATATTTCAATCCTAAGTTTGCTTTAGGTATGACAGCAACTCCAGAAAGAATGGATGGTTATGACATATTTAAATTGTTTAATTATAACATTGCATGTGAGATTAGATTAAATGATGCAATGAAGGAAGATTTAATTTGCCCATTCCATTATTATGGTGTTTCTGATATAGAAATAAATGGTGAATTAGTTGATGATAATACTGAATTTAATAGATTAGTATCTAAAGATAGAGTTGAACATATTATAAATAAAATTAATGAATATGGCTTCAGTGGTAATAATCCAAAAGGACTAGTATTTGTTTCTCGTGTTGAAGAAGCAAAAGAATTAAGTAAATTATTTAATGAAAAAGGATTTAACACTGTTGCTTTGTCTGGAGAGAATTCAGAAGTAGAACGAGCTAAAGCTATTGAATCATTAGAATCAGATGATGTTAATTCATTAGATTATATCTTTACAAGAGATATATTTAATGAAGGTATTGATATACCTAAGGTTAATCAAATAATAATGTTAAGACCAACTGAGTCTGCGATTGTATTTGTTCAACAGTTAGGTAGAGGATTAAGAAAGAATAATGATAAAGAATATCTGGTTGTATTAGATTTCATTGGTAATTATGATAATAACTTCTTAATTCCAATTGCCTTATCAGGAGACAAATCCTATAACAAGGATAATCTAAGAAGATTTATAAAAGAAGGAAATAAAACAATATATGGTGCTTCAACTATTGAATTTGAAGAAGTAGTTGAAAAGAAGATATTTGAAAAATTAGATAAAGTTAATTTTAATGACGCAAGATTCATTAAGGAATCATATTTTGAATTAAAAAATAAACTTGGAAGAATACCAAGTTTAATGGACTTTTTAGAATATGACTCAATTGATCCTAACCGTATATTTGATAAATATGGTTCTTATCATAATTTCTTATCTAGGTATGAAGATAATTATAAGATTCAATATTCAAATGAAGAATCACTATATTTAGAATTGATATCTACTAAATATGGTAGTGGTAAAAAAGTATATGAAGTAGAATTCATTAAATATTTAATGACTAATGAATATAGTAATGATAATTATATTAATTATGTAGAAAATAAATATCCTAACTATAAAATTAATGAATTGTTGTTGAATAATATAATTAATCAAATGACTGGTGATTATTTTGTTTCTAGTGAAAAGAAGAAATTTGCTAATATTATTTTTATTGAGAATAATAAAAGATCAAAATTATTTAATAATTTACTAAATGATAATGATTTTGTTGATGAATTAAATGATTTATTAGATTTCATTATTTATGAATACAATCATAAATATAATAAACATTATAAAGACACTTTATTCACTTTAAATGAAAAATATACATATGATGATGTATTAAGATTATTAAATTTTAATAAGAACGAAGTTTCTTTAAATATTGGTGGATATAAATGTGATGATTTTACAAACACAATACCTGTGTTTATAAATTACAATAAGAATGATGATATTAGTGATTCTATAAAGTATGAAGATAGATTTGAATCAAGAGAATTGTTACATTGGGTTTCTAAAAATGGAAGAACATTACAATCTAATGATGTAAAAACAATTATTAATTCAAATGCTAATAACACTAAAATATATTTATTCGTTAGAAAGAATAAAGATGATTCTCAAGCTAAAGAATTTTATTTCTTAGGAAGAATGTATGTCACAGATTATTATAAGGAAATAACAATGGAATCTGGCCATAAGGCAGTAGAATTCTTATATAAATTAGATGAACCAGTAAGAGAAGAATTATATGATTATTTAACTTCTAAATAAATACTAAAATTCCCAATATTCTAAAGTGAGCCCTATAAGTTTGACCAAGTAAAATTGGAAAGACTTATAGGTTTTTTATTAATTTATACTTTTAGAAAAATCCTTCTTATAACTTTAACTATTATGCAATTTTTGTTATAATTTTATCAAATGTTGTAGATACATTTGATAAAAATAAAGTCTAAGAAGGTATTACAAAATGAATTTTTTTAAGAAGATAATTTTATCAATGACAAATTCAAATAGGGTAAAGCAGAAAGTTACTCCTTATTTCAATTCTGTTAAGAAGGAGTTATCTTCTTTTTTATTAATTGATACAAAAGTTCCTGACGATGTTAATTATAATATTTCAATATTAATTGAGTCACAACCAAAGAAATACAATAAGTTGAAGGATAAGTTAGAAGAACTTAATAAAGATATTTTGAAGCACAATGAACTTGTAAATAGATTGATATACATTAATGAAAATGTAAGTATATATAACTATGACAGTATTCTTCATAATCCTTATATACTTAATCAAGATATCTTTGATGATTTAATTCTTGCTATTGAATATTCAAAAAAGTTAAAAGGGCTTCCAACATTTTGTATTGAATTAAACAAATTACAATATATCATTAATAATTTCAAAGAATTATGCAATCAATTTGATTTAATAAATGATTATCATAAGGAACTAGATTTAGAGTCTTATAAATATATTGATTTTAATCAAAAAAATATTATTATGAATAATATAGTTGAAATCATCAATAAACTTGATATGCAGCATTTATTCTATGATGATTTTAAATTGCATAATAACTTAGATGAAATGGTTAAAGTACATAATGAAGAATGGATTAATGCCAATTTAAATAATCCTTTATTTGATAGTATCAATAATAGGTCACTAGACACCGAACAGCGCAAATCAGTATTGACTGATGAATTATCTACACTTGTTGTTGCTGGAGCTGGAAGTGGAAAGACTTTAACTATTTGTGGTAAGGTTGAATATCTTTTAAAAGAAATGAATGTAAATCCTAATGATATTTTACTATTATCCTACTCAAAAAAATCAGCTGATGATTTACAACAAAAGATATCTAAAATTGACTCTCAATTAACTGTTGGTACATTCCATAAAATAGGTTTAGATATTTTAAAAGAAACTCAAAATAAGGTATTTATGGTCGAAGACCAATATAAAGCAATTATTGAAAAATATTTTAGAGAAGAAATGAAAAATAGACCTCATATGCTTCAAACTATATTGACTTATTACGGATTATATATTGCGTCTGACAACCACGATAAGAAATATAAAAATGAAGGAGAAAAGTTCGAGGATTTAAAAAAGCAGGACTTCTCAACATTAAGATCACAATTGATTCATTTAACAAATGATATAAATAATCGTGAGACATTAAAAAAAGAACGTGTAAAAAGCTTTGAAGAAATGGCAATTGCAAACTGGTATTTCATTAATGGTATAAACTATGTATATGAATCACCATATGCAGTAGATGTTTCAACTGCAGATAAAAGACAATATATGCCAGATTTTTATCTTCCTGATTATAAGATTTATCATGAACATTATGGTATTAATAAAGAAGGTAAAGCAGAGCAATATGAAGGTCCTGAAGCTCAAATGTATGTCGATAATATTTCATGGAAAAGAAATATTCATCAGCAATTTCAGACAACATGCTTAGAGACTTATTCATTTGAGTTTGATGAAGGAAATATTTTTGACAAATTAGAAAAACAATTAAAAGAAAAAGGTGTTAAATTTAATCCGTTAAGTGATAATGAGATATTTAATGCCTTAGAATCAATTTATGAAGGTCAGTCATTTAAATCATTTATTAATTTAATTAGAACGTTCTTAAGCTTATATAAAGCAAAATATAGAGATGTATCAGGTTTTAATCAGCTAATGAATTTTAGATTTAATAATAGATATGAGCAACAAAGAGCTGGATTATTCTTGTCTATAATAAAAGATGTTTATCTATATTATATGGATTATCTAAAGCAAGAAGGTAAGATTGACTTTGATGATATGATTTTACAATCAACTGTAGAATTAGATAATACACTACATTTCAAGTATAAATATATTATTGTTGATGAGTTCCAAGATATATCATTAAGTAGAATGTTGTTTTTAAAGAAATTAATATCTCATGGAAATTCAAAACTGTTCTCTGTTGGTGATGACTGGCAAGCTATTTATAGATTCTCAGGATGTGATTTAAATATTTTTTTAAAATTTAAGGATTACTTTGGCGCATCTGAAATAACAAAAATTACAACAACACATAGAAATTCTCAAGAACTTCAGGATATAGCAGGACCATTTATAAAAGCTAATCCCGAGCAATTTAATAAGAGTATTAACTCGGCTAGACATTTAGAGCATCCTGTAAGAATAATGTATTATAATGATGAGAAATATTATGCATTACTTGATGTTTTAAAAGAAATCAGTAAGATGGATGCTAAGGCTAACATTTTATTACTAGGAAGAAATAATAAAGATATAGAATCGGTTTTACTAGATAATAGAATTTATATAGATTTCAATGCTTCTAAAAAAGAGACTAAGACAATTATAAAAGTAAATGATTTTCCATCAATGAATATTTCATATAGTACTGTACATGGTTCAAAAGGCTTAGAAGAAGATTATGTTATTATACTTAATGCTGATGATTCAAGATTAGGATTCCCAAATAAAATGGAAGATGATGAATTATTAGATATGGTTTTAAGTTCTAATAGTAACTTCGAATATGCAGAAGAACGAAGACTATGGTATGTTGCTCTAACGAGAACTAGAAGCTATACATATATAATAGCAAGTGCTGAAAGTCCTTCTATTTTTGTTGAAGAGATAAAAAATCTATGTCTGGTTATGAATCCAAGTACAATACGTAAAGAAAATGAACTATTTTGCCCTAAATGTAAATCAGGAAGATTAGTATTAAGAAATAATGGTTCAAATAATAAAAGTTTCTATGGATGCTCAAATTATCCTTATTGTGAATATACAATTGATAATTTTAAGGCAGTTAATAGAAATTTGAAATGTAGAAGTTGTGGAGATTTTATGATTTATAGAAAAGGACAATGGGGAGCCTTCTATGGCTGTCATAATTATCCATATTGTAAATATAAAGAAAAAATATGAATTTAAATATCAAATCTTTATTTTTAAACCTTAGGAGAAAGCTTAGGGTTTTAGTATATAATATAAGTGAAATAATGATATAAAAGTTATGTTGTACTCATAACTATAAATAATAACTCTAAAGAAGGAGAATGTATAATCTTAAGTACAATTTGATTATACTAGGGTAATATGAATCAAAATGAGCTTAATGAATATATAAAGCATTATTTAGAGAAAGATAAGACACAAAGTGCAATTATGTTATCAGCTCCTTGGGGAACAGGAAAAAGCTATTATATAAATAATGTGTTAGTTCCATATCTAAATAATTATGATAAAAAAGTCATTATTGTTTCTCTTTATGGTTTGAAAGACATAAAAGAAATTAGTAAAAGTATTTTTTTAGAATCTAAGTTTAAACTTGCAAATAGAAATAACATTGGAATAAACACTGGAAAGATTGTTGCTAAAACAATTATTAAAGGTGTTGCTAGTTTTTTTGGTGTAGATTTAAATGTGAAAGAAGAGGATTTAGAAAAATTATATTCTTCAATTGATTTATCAGATAAACTAATTATTTTAGAGGATGTAGAACGAACACAAATCGATATTTTAGAATTATTAGGATTTGTAAATAGTTTAGTCGAACAAGATTCAGTAAAAGTTCTTTTAGTTACTAATGAGGATGAAATTCTTAATTATGTAGAGGTCAAAAGTGAAGGAAAAATAAAAAAAGAATATGATGAAAAGACAAAAAAATATTTGAAGATAAAGGAAAAAACAATTGGTGATACAATTTTGTTTTATACATCTAATAGAGATGCAATTAAAAATATTCTATCCGACTTTAATAATGACAAACTAAATTTAGTAAGTGATGATAAAAGTATTATTGAAATTGAAGATATGATGATAAAATCTTCTATTTATAATTTAAGATCTTTTATTTTTGCTTGTCAAAAAACAATTGACATCTTTGAACAAGTTGAGGATGAATTGGATGATGATTTTTGCAAATCAGTTTTCTTTTCGAATGTTGCTTTTTGCTTAAAAAGAAAAAAGAATGATGCCATTAAATGGGATAGTAAAAATGAGTCTTCAAGTGAATTAGGCACATATAAATATCCATTATGGAAATTTGCTTATGACTATGTTTGCTCGCAATATTTAGATAAAGAAGCATTATCTATATCAAATAATGAGTATATCTTGTATAAAAAAGGCGTTCATATCAAAAATGAAATGAAACAGTATTTTGACGTTATTTATTTTTATTATGTTTCAAAAGAAAAAGATGTTATTAATTCTGTAGAATATTTGTTGAATAAGTTAAAAAATACTAATGATATTCCATTAGAAGAGTATGGAAGATTAGCAAATTATTTAATAGCAATTAAGGATGATTTAAAATGTGATGACCTAGTAAATGAATGTAAGACTACTATGCTTTCTAACATTAGAAATGTGTCTAATGATACATTAGATAGGATTATGTTTAGTAATGGTATTCAGTTAGAATCACAAAGTGCTTTAGATGAACTCAATGCATTTAAAAAAGAGTTGAAAAATATTATTGAAAAAGGCAATAAAAATGAATTGGATTTTGATTATACTAGAGATAGCATCGAGAGTTTTGTTGATTTTGTCTATAGAAATAAGGAATCATTTATTGGTAAACGATGCTTCGCAAGCAAGATTAATAACAATAGATTGATTGAATTAATAGCAGAATGTGATGCATATGAGATTGAAGAAATAAGGAGAGTATTCCATACTGTTTATTCTTTTTCCAATATTAAAGATTATTTTAGTGATGATTTACCATCCATTGTTGAATTAAAAGAAAAGCTAGAAAAGTTGCTAGGAGAAAATAATAATTTTGATAAAATTCAACAAAAACAATTAAAATATTTCATTGATAATTTAGATGATTTGATTATAAGACTTCAATGATTTTAATTATGATAAAAATAGGGGGATTCTTAAATAAACCCTCAATAAACTGGTGATAACATATGAGTGAAATAGAAATAATTAGAAAACGATATAATGCATGGTTTAATGATAATAAAAAAGACATTATTAATAAAGAAAAAGAGATTAATAAGTTAATAGATATATTCTTAAAAAAATATACACAAACTCGAATTCTAAATATGGAAATAGATGATTATGTTGAGGGCAAATCAAATTATGATTCATTTTGTTATTGGATTGAAAATAAACTAAAAGAAGCTGGAGATATTCATGGAGCAACGGCATATAAGTTTGGTATATTTTATAGCAAAAAGAATAAAAAATATGAAGTTCAAGTACCAAAATATAATAGTAATTATAATTTAGCACTTGATGAAATAAAAAAAGAGATAATTAACGTAATTAACGCATCAAATATGCATGATATAGATGCAATAGCAAATTCTAAACTATCAAATATGTTTAAGAATAAAATATCATATTTGTATAATAGATATGATTACCTTCCTATTTATAGTGATGATGATATAAAGAAATTATTAATAATTTTTGAATTATCACATGGTATAAAACATGAATCTATTGAGAGAAAAAAAGATAGACTGTTTAGGTTCTATAAACAATTGAATCTTCCAAGTTGTTCACCTTGGAGATTTATGCATTTCATATATAATCCTGATGGATATCGCCATGAGTTACGTGATGAAGATGTTAATGATTTTTTAAAGGCAAATTCTAGTAAACTTGCTATTTATACGATGAATAATATTGAAGATTTATTTGTTGATCGAGATTATTCTGGAAGAAAATCAGTTTATAAAACTGATTTAGATAAAGAAAAATCAAATAAGTTAGCAGGTGAAAAGGGAGAAGATAGAGTAATTGAATATTTTGAAGCTAACAAGAAAAAGTTGGATATAATAGACATAAAATATTACTGTAAACAGCATAGTCCTGATGCGAATGATTTGGCTGGATGTGATATTGAATATATTACATCTGATGGTAAACACTGGTTTGTTGAAGTTAAATCTACGAAGTCAAATCATATAGAAAAACAATTGTTTTATATGAGCGATATTGAATATAATAAAATGAAGGAAAATGTCGATAATTATTATATTTTATATTTTAATAATGTATATAAGGGCAATGTGGTGAAACTGATTCCGGCAAGACTTATATTAGGGAAGGAACATCCTGTTAAATATACTTTTAATTTGCAAGAAATCAAAGAAAAAAATAATAATATTTAACTAAAGAATAGCCATAAGGTTTTAGGTTCTTTTATAATTCCATATTTATTGTTATATTTTCTCATATATGCTAAAATATTTATGATATTTTCGATTTGATGAATTAGCAGAATTGATTTTAAAAATAGCTGATTCAATAAAGTGATTCATTTGAATCAACTTAGTTAAATAAAGAACTATATAAAAAGGAGAACGATTATGACTAAAGAGAAAAAAGTAGTATATTCAGAACCAAGTGATTATATTCCTAAAGAAATACGAGAAGAGTATAAGCTAGGAGAATATAGTGATAATAGTAAGACTATTACACTAAATGAAAAGCAACTATTAATTTAAAAGGATTTATTAGTCCAAGAAATAGATTATCTTGGACCTGTAATAAATAAAACAACAGGTCCTGATAAAAAATCTTTACAAGAAGAATTAGATGCTTGTATTGATTTATTAAATCAAATAAAAAGCTAGATAAAGTGTTATAAAGCATAATTAGGAGAAGATATGGATTTATTTGAAGAATATCTTAATAAAAAAGAAACTTCAAAATGGGTTAAAAGGGCATTAACTGATAAATCATATAAGAATATAACTCATGATTTAAAAGATAGTGAGACAAATAAAGAACTTGCTACATATGGTGATAAAATTATTAGTCATTGCTATGCTGAGATATTACTAGATAATTGTGACCAATTATCTAAAGAAATAGAAAAGTATATTGGCGATGAAAGATTTGTTACTGTTATAGCAAAGCACTATCAGCTGATTGAAAACAAATATATTTCAGTTGATGAAAATGATCCGAATATAGTAAATCATTTTAATTATGAATATCAAAAGCCTAAACAGACTTCAGGTGGAAATAAGAAGGAATCACCTGATAAGTTTAAAGCAACTGCAGTAGAAGCTATGATAGGTGCAATCTATAAAGAAACTAATGATTTGAAGCCTATAATAGAATTATTGGATAGTTGGAGAAAGTTTTAGTTGTAAGTCCTAGGAATAGAAATATTCTTAGGATTTTTTTCATACTTTTATTGACAAAAAAATCAAGATAAGGTAACATTAATTTGTAAGTGAATAATGGAATAATTTCTAAAATACATTTCATAAAATATGGCATTGATTTACATTCATTTGGAAACGGATGAGTTTAAATTATTATAATTTATGTAACTTATTTTAATAATTAGGCCAATTAAATAAATGCACGCTACTAGTGTATATTTTTTGGCTACCATTGTTCTCCTTACAACATTAAAATGTAAAGGAGATTTTTTTATGAACGATTATGAATTAGATTTAATTCAAAAAACTATCGGATATGAATTCGATAACACAGACCTTCTTCACCAAGCATTTACAAGAAGAAGCTATTCACAAGAGGAAGGCGGAGAAAATAACGAAGTTCTTGAATTCATTGGAGATAAGGCTTTAGATTTTGTAGTAATGAAAGTAATTATGAAGAGATTTGGTCATATTACTAATGGCGATTACAAAGAGTTTAAAACTAAATATGATGAGGGAAAATTTACAGAAATAAAAAAGGATTTAGTAGAAAGCAAATTCCTTGCTAAATGTATTGATGATCTTGGATTCCATAATTATCTAATAATGGGACATGGAGACACAAAAAATAATGTAAATGAAGAAGATTCTGTTAAAGAAGATTTATTTGAAGCTATTGTTGGAGCAGTTACTATTGATTCTGATTGGGATTTTGATGAAATAGAAGATGCAGTTAAAATGATGATTGATTTCAATGCTTATTTCAATAAGAAAGAGAATGATATTGAATATGTAGCGGAAATTCAAAAATGGTCACAAAAGCATTATGATGAATTACCAAGCTATACATTTCATGAAACATATGATGGATATATGTGTCAGCTTGAAATAAAAGGTGTTTATAGTTATTTCTATGGTGAAGGAAAAAGTAAGTCAGGTGCTAGATTTTTAGCAGCAAAGGAAGCATATGAGTATTTAGAAGAAAATGATATGTTAATTAGCTTTGAAGATGAAGTTGGTGAACCTGATGAAGATAGAGCAATTAATCAATTACAAGAGCTATATCAAAAAGGCTATATTCCTGAACCTATTTACAATGTATATGAAAATGATGAAGCAGAATCAAATGAAGATCTGTGGTGTTGTGATGCATATTTAGAGGGTATGTATTATCGAGATGCTTCTAGTAGGGCTGCATCATCTAAAAAACAAGCAAAAAAAGATGCTGCATTCGATTTATTAGAAAGAATATTTAATAATGAAGTTGATTATGATTAAAAAAAGGAGGTGTTAACTATGAAGAATTATGAATATGTAAGTAAAAAAGAATGGAAACCTATAAAAAAGGAGGTAATTGAAATAATATATGAGCTTCAAGATGAAGTTAGAAAACAGACAACTTTTCAATTTTCTTTTGTAGGTAGTGTTAAATATAATTTAATCACAAGAGAAGTAAATGGGAATAAAGGGTTTGATTTAGATGTTCAATGCTTAATTAACAAGGAATTAGATCCTGATGATGCTTTTAATTTATTCAAAAATGCTTTAGACAAAATAATTGAAGATTATTCTTTTGATTATGCACAAAATTATGAAAATGTATTTGTTCTTAAGGTTAAAGATAAAGATAATTCAGAAATTGTTTATAGTTGTGATATTGCTATTATGAAAAAATGTAAGGATGGAAGAAAGCAAATATTAAGGAAGTCAGATGATAATCATCATGAATGGAAATTTCAATCAAAAGACTATGAACAAGTTGATTCTCAAACAAAAACTATTAAAGATAATGGTCTTTGGGGAAAATTCAGAGAAAAATATTTAGATGAAAAATGTAAGCAAAGTGAAAAGCCATCAAGGACAGTATTAGTTGAAACATTAAATGATTTTTGTCAAAATCTAGAATAAAGGAGGTTAATCCATGAATTACAATGAGTTTTTAAAAGTATTAACTCCTGAAGAAAAGAAAGATTTTGAAAAATATTCAAGAGCAAGAGGGCCACAAGCATATATCATAGTATTAGGAGCATTAGGAGATGATGTTGATTCAAATACTATATATAGAAATGTTAGTCAAATTATTAGGTATGATAAGGGACTTAAAGATCTATTATTTAGATATTTAGGTTTTATGGAAGAAACTATTAAGACATACATCTTTAGAAATTATGATCTTAAGTCTGATATAGATGAAGTTGAAGAATATAAATATGCCAAAGAAATTAATGGCATGGTTGAACATAGGCAAATATCTGATGGTGACATTACAAATTTATATAAGAAATTTAAACTTACATTTGGTGAAATTAAGAGATTTTTAAAAAATGAAAATGATATAAAATATGATGAAGAATCACTTGAAAACATGAGATCATTAAGAAATGAAGTAATGCACCATCGAATGTTATTATTTGATTATGATTCTAAGTATATCGGCAATAATACTTTTAAAATGGTTATTGATTTCATAAAATTATTGCCTTCTGATTTTGCACAATATTTGATTGACGATTTATTTGATTACACTAATGAAAAGATGGCTGAAATTGATGAAAAATATCACAAATATTTACCTTTCAAATCTAAAGATGTTTTTGTTGAATGTTGATTATTTTAAGAAAAATATTATAATATAGGTGTAACAATTTTCAAAAGTTTAACCGGTTTGGGGTTATCCCAAGGAGGTTGTTACAATGCTTGATTTAATATCAAAAGAAGAAACTAGTAAAATTGTTGTTAAATTATTAGGAGACTTAGCTGTAAAATATTCCTATTATGAGATGTCAATTATATTAGATGTTAACGAAAAGACAATCTACAAATGGCGCTCAGGGGACATACCAAAGGCTAATAATTTCCTAAATTTACAAATTTTACACAAAACTCTAATTAATTAGAGATTTAAAGCACCAGCTAAAAATAGCTGGTGTTTTTATTTTCGCCTAAAGTACCGATTTTTTTAAGTTAGAGCATCTATAATTGCAGCTGAGGTGATTAAGGATGTATTCTTGTATAAATTTGCATTTTACTGATTTTTGTAATTATCATTGTAAGCATTGCTTTGTAAAAAAGGAAAACTATGAATTATCATTTGATGAATTAAAAACTATTGTAGATAAAATCCATAAATATTTTAGTGATAATAACATTAAAGGGAGAATTAATCTAGCTGGTGGAGAACCACTAATGTCTAGAAATATAGATAAACTTATAGAGTATATTTCATCAAAGAATATTGATGTATCTATTATAACAAATGGATATTATCTTGATGATGCATTTATTGAAAGACATATTAATCAAATATCAACAATAGGAATAAGTGTTGATTCACTTGATTATGATACCAATATAAAAATTGGTAGATGTTTCAAGGCAAATGTATTATCTAAGGAACAATTAATTCATATTTGTAATAAGATAAGAAATTCAGGTATTAAATTAAAAATTAATACTTGTATTTCTAAACTTAACATCAATGAAAATTTTAATGATTTTATAAATGAAGTAAGGCCTGATAGATATAAAATTCTTCAAATGAGTTGTGATGAATATGATATTAGAAATAAAAATAATGTAGTATCAGATGATGAAGTGAATACATTTCTTTCAAGAATAGATTACAAATATATTTATGAAAATGCTGAAGAAATGAAACATTCATATATAATAATTGATTCAGAAGGAAACATATCAACAGATAATACTCATATAAGTAATATTTCGATATTTGATTATGATTTAGAAGAAGCAATAAAGCTTTTAAATATTGATTACAAGAATTACATTAAAAGATATATTTAATCACTTTGGAAAGGAGGTCTCAAAATGTCAAAATATAATACTATCGATGTATGGAATAAATACTATGGTAATACTGAAGAAGTAAGAGATTATGCAGGACGATTAATGAAAAAATCAGCCTGTGGTAATCCTAGTAGTAGTTATTATCCAACTCTAGATCATATTAGACCATTATCTAAAGGTGGATCTGATGTGTTAGATAATATTGAAATTTGCCATCGTGATACCAATGCAGAAAAAGGCGATAAATTCCCTGCTTGGAAAGCAAATGGTAGAAGATTCCATGCAGTTAGAGTTAGAGGCTCAAGAGTTGCATATAAGATAATTGAAGACTAATAATTACAATCCCTAAAGTGAGTTTAGGGATTTTTTTCTTTTTATGATTTCAATATATGATATAATTATAATGTGATATATCGATTATTATATTCTAAAAAGAACGGGAGTTTTAATTATGAAAAAGTATTTATCCATCGCAATAACAATGATAATTATGATAGTTTTATTAGTTAGTTTATCGTCTTGTGGCAATAACTCTAAAATCACATCTTATTATATTAATGAAGATGGTAACTTAATAGCTGTTTATGATGATTCTAAAGAAAAAGATTTAGGAGAATTTGGTAAAGATATAATAGAATCTTTAACTAGTGTGACAATAAGTGAAGATGGATATTATGTAATAAATGGCGTTAAAACTAATATTTCAGCTATAAATGTATATAATGTTACATTTGATACAGGATTCTCAACTAAAATAAATTCTGTAAAGGTAAAAGATGGTTATAAAGTAGAAAGACCAAGTATTAATAGAGATGGATATACATTAAATGGTTGGTATTGTAATGGTGAAGAATGGAGATTCAATTCAGATGTTGTCAAAAATGATATGACATTAACTGCTGAATGGATTGCTAATGAATATACAGTTAGTTTTATAAATGAAAAAGGAGATAATCCAACTCCAATTGTCGTAGCATTTGATTCTAATATAGTATTACCTACTATTGATGATGTTGATGGATACACGTTTTCTGGATGGTATAATGGGAATACAAAAGTAGTAGACGGGAAATGGAAAATTGCATCTGATGTTACTTTAACAGCAAAATGGAGTACAAATGAGTATTCAGCTATACTTGATGCAAATGGTGGAGAAGTATCTAAATCAACTGTCACTGTTAAATATGGAGAGAAATTCACTTTACCTATTCCAACAAATTCTTATGGTGTATTTACAGGTTGGCTCTATAATGGTGAAAAAGTAACTGATAAATATGGTGAATCATTAAATCAGTGGACATATAATGATGATGTAACGTTTACTGTTGATTGGACAATTAAAGTTTATACTGTTGAAGATTTAAAGAAGATGAATGAATTTTTAAATGGCGAATTCATCCTAATGAATGATATTGATTTAAATGGTGTAAGTTGGAATCCAGTTGGAAATATAGAATCTCCATTTACTGGATCTTTATTTGGAAATGGATATAGAATTAAAAATCTATCAATAAATACTGCAAATTATTCAAATAAAAATGCTTTTGGATTATTTGGCTATATTTCTAATGCCAAAATTCAAAATATAAATATTGTTGATTTTAATTTTACATCAGAAAATTTATCTAAATCATATAGTGTAGGTGCTGTTGCAGGAACTGACTTAAGCGATATATCATCATGCAATATAAATGATGAAAATGATAGTTTAATTAAATCGATTAGAACTAGTGGAACAATAAATACTGCTAAACAAAGTTCAGATTATCCAATTTACGCTGGTGGTATTATTGGAAAAGTTAATTATCAACTAATATATGATTGTAGTAATTCAATTAGTTTAATAGAGGGTTCAACTTATGCGGGTGGTATTATCGGATATTCAAGTAATAGAATACTATTATTTAACTGCAGTAATACTGCTACTATTGCATCAAGCGTTTATGCTGGAGGTTTAGTAGGTAGATCTGATGCAGCAATTTCTGCTTCAAAAAGTTATAATAGTGGTAATATTACATCTGTAGAATCAAGTGGAGGTATTGTTGGCTCTAGTGCATATTATGCTTATATTGAATTAAGTTATAATTCTGGTAATATTATTAGTACATCGCAAAGACTATATTATGGTGCCGGTGGAATTATTGGAAGTTGTTATACTGAACAACTTCAAAATTTCCCAGAAATTCATGTGGTTAGTTGTTACAACACAGGAAATATTAATTCGCCTCATGCTGGAGGTATTTTAGGTGGAACATATACCGTTGACATTTCAAATTGTTATAATAGTGGTACTATTTCAGGAAGTTTACTTGTAGCAGGTATTGCTGCGATAGTAATTACAGGTAAAGTTAAGCAGTGTTATGTAACAGGAAATATTAATTCAGGTAGTGGAACTAAAGGAATAATAATTGGAACAAGTATTACAGTAGCTGATTGTTATCATACATTTAATTCTACAAGTGGATTTTCTTTTATTAGTGGAACATACACATCACAAAAATATGGTTCTTCATTGTATATAAATGATTTATTTTGGACTGAATATAATCCTAGTACTAATGAGGGAACATGGGTATTTAATGAAAATGATTATCCAAAATTATATTGGGAGATCTAATTTAAATATTTATGATATTTTTAACAGGAGGCTTAAAACAATGAAAACATTAAATTTAACAGAAAGACAAGTAATAGTATTAAAAAGCTTATTAGTACAAGAAATTGATTATCTTGAAAATGATGCTATCCCAGATGCAATAGAACAAGATAAAAAAGATTTACAAGGTGAGTTAGAAGCTTGTAAAGATTTGTTAGAACAATTAAATAAGTAATAGCTATTATCATCCCAGGAGTTAAAGCTCCTGGGATTTTAGTTTCTTTTTCTTATATCATTACAAAAACAAATAATCAATTAGAAGAAGAAAGTGTATCGTGTGCACTCACATCGCGTAATAATCAATGTAGCGCCTCTCTATTTTGGTATATATTTTATACGCCAAGTTTTATTTATAATTACGTAAAAATACATAATACATTGACAAATACATATGTAATACATATAATATAAGTAGAATGGAGTTGATAATTATGGATTATGACAAAATAATATTAGAATTATTAGATAGAATTAAAACTTTAGAAGAAAAGGTAGCTATATTAGAAAATCAACCAAATAATAAGGCTAGTTTTGTACCATCAGTAAGAGGCATTAGCCTAACAGATCAAGCAAGAAATTATATTAATGATATGAAACAAAAAGCAAGACAAGAAGGTAAAACTGAAATTACACTTTTATGTAATGATATTCAAAAGGCTTTAGGGGTAGTTAATAGACCTGCTGGAATATGTACTGCAATGTATGACTCTATGGAAGCAAATGATGAAATATTATTTGCACCTCCTAGTGGTAAATCAACAACTGTATTAATTAAATATTATTTATAAAGATGGTTGATATTTATGAATTTAGAAGAATTATGGAATGACATATTAAAAAATGAAGGTAATACTTTTTATACTAAGACCAAATTACCTTTTACTTATAAAAAAATTAATAATGATTCTATTAAAATATATAGAGAATCTGATTCAGTTGGTAATGTAACAAAGGACACTATTAGATTTATAATGGATAATCCTGATTTATCAAGACATAAATACAGAGATGTTATGAGAACATCAAGCTATGCATTAGCTTTATATAATTTTTTTAATCAGTAATCTTTTTCTACCAGGAGCTTTTAACTAGGTTTATTTAATTTATATGGTAAAATATAATTAGTAATATATTTTTAACAGGAGGATTTTAAATGAAAACATTAAATTTAACAGAAAGACAAGTAATAGTATTAAAAAGCTTATTAGTACAAGAAATTGATTATCTTAAAGATGATGCTATACCTAATGCTTCATCACAAGATAAAAAAGATTTACAAGGTGAGTTAGAAGCTTGTAAAGATTTGTTAGAACAATTAAATAAGTAATAGCTATTATCATCCCAGGAGTTAAAGCTCCTGGGATTATTATATTTCTTATTCTTATATCATTACAAAAACAAATAATCAATTAGAAGAAGAAAGAAGATTATGCTATGTAGCAATAACAAGAGCAAAAGAATTCCTTAATATATCTTTAGCAAATTATCATTTCATAAATGGAATAAGAAAAAGATTAAGACCAAGGGTATTTATGAGTGAAATGAATTAGACACCTAGTGTATTTATACTCTTTATGATATAATTTAAATATAAAAGTATACTTAATAGTTTGAGAAGATGAATTATTAATTACCATCTTTATTTTTTGGGGAGTGATTATTATGAAATTAATTAGAAAGATATTATTAGTAATGGGAATAATAATATTATCATGTGTATTTATCACATCTTGTTCTTTTAGTTCTAAGAAGGATGATGGTGAATCAAGTTCTGAAACAATACCAGGTGATGATTCAGATGGCGATGAGGAAATTATAACTCAGTTGAATGATTATACTTATGAAAAAATAGATAAAGGATATGTTATAAGAGGAGTAAAAGATAAAACAATAACTAATGCTATTATTCCTTATGGAGTAACAAGAATTGGAGATAGTGCCTTCGAAGGATGTAGTAGTTTAACAAGTATCACAATTCCAGATAGTGTAACAAGCATTGGAAATGATGCCTTCCATGGATGTAGTATTTTAACAAGTATCACAATTCCAGATAGTGTAACAAGCATTGGAAATGATGCCTTCCATGGATGTAGTAGTTTAACAAGTATCACAATTCCAGAAAGTGTAACAAGCATTGGAATTTATGCCTTCTGGGACTGTAGTAGTTTAACAAGTATCACAATTCCAGACAGTGTGACAAGCATTGGAAATGATGCCTTCTAT
>Ga0247609_10002647_pt1 | contig 18775 bp, 22 predicted proteins | sample 172DNAGHGlowgp2_FD_193487 | JGI IMG/M metagenome (GOLD analysis project Ga0247609, IMG submission 193487) | Sheep rumen microbial communities from Palmerston North, Manawatu-Wanganui, New Zealand - 1728 DNA GHGlow gp2 | ecosystem: Host-associated > Mammals > Digestive system > Stomach > Rumen ...
TTCTTGTATAATGAATCACCGCTTGCCATAACTCTTTAGTTTTTAGGATTGTCAAAATACACGCTCGTACCCAACTCACCAGCATACGCATCACTGATGGTCATTGCCTCAAACGTGCCGTTCTTGTCTGTTACATCTATGAGCATACCTGCTTGGATGCCACCAACCACAGCACCGCATTCCTGCCCTTGCTTGCCGTCATAGGCTGCATTTGCATCGCCAGAAAGTTCACCTCCTACCAATGCACCCAACTGAACGCGATAGTCGCTTTTTATCACGCTTTCGGCTCCTTTGAATGTGCGGATGGATGTGTTGCTTTCCTTCCTGCATCTGCCTTCCCATACGACAGACTTTCCACCTTCCGAAAAAGGTGTTGGCGCAATCATCGTATAGATGCTGCATCGGTGCGGAAATCGGATTATACCCTTGCCAAGTCTTCCCATGATGTCAGAAATTAACAATCCTTATCTTACTCTTATCCAAAAGGTCTTCGTCCCATTTGGCAAAAAGCGACCTGTACTTGCGCATCCATTCTTCAATGTTTGCCTTAGATACAGTCCATCCTCCTTCGCTATGGGAGAATCCACCATCGGAAACCTTTTCGGTTGCGCCACCGACAGGGAGGTTTGAAAGCCAATAATACATTGTCCCTTCGGCTAAATCGGCATCCCTCTCCTCCATCTCAATGTATGGAGTTTCGGGGTCAATTCTGCGCTTTGCACACACATACCCAAGGGCTTCCTCCGTGACTAACGGAGAAATACCCTTTAGGAACGTGCTGATGGTCATTTCACTTGCCATATAGGTCTCATTCGACTTTGGTTTACACCGTTACGGTGCTGATGAACATTTGACGGACAGCACTTGGTACACAAAGCTGTGCCATCTCACCATTCACGTTGACTGAATGAGTGCGTGGAACACCCTCTTGCTCAATCAACAGGCGGTTGCCCATTGCATAAGCGATGTCGGATGCCTCATAACCCATAGAGAGAGGCTGAACACCCTGAATGCCACCAATCTTGCCAGTTGGAATGAAGGAAATGTTCTCCTTCTTGAAGTTCTCAACCTGCGTGGTAACGAGGTCTGGAGCATTGGAGCCAGTAGTGTCAGGTGCGCTTACATAAGCATAAGTGTCGCGTGTCACAATCTCGTCAACCTTGATGAGCTTGCGGATGATTTCCTTCTTGCTCTCATCAGGAGTGTTCTCGCCGACAGTCTGTGCAACGGCTGCACTTGCAGCGGTAGGAACGATGTTGTAACCAATCTTCTGCAATACTGCGGTGTGAGTGAGCAGGTCATCCCAAAGGTCTTGTGCCAACTCCAAACGGAGAGGACCGTAATAGTGACCAGTGCGGCGGATGTACTTAACTCTATCCTGCATGTACTTGATTGGGTCAGAAGCTGAACCCTGATTGGCAACAGAGTGAGTTGCGTTAGTCCACCAAAGGGCAGTGTTTTTCAGCGTGTCAATGTTTGCAGCAGGAATGCCGAAACCGATGGTGATGCCCTTCAAGCCGCGAGGATTGTTGGTTGCGGTAATCTGGAACTGACCAGTCGAAACCACTTGGTGACGCTGATGGTTCAGTGCGTTGTAGAACGACTGAATCAAGCCGTCAGTGCCTTCATCAAGCAGCTTGAACATAACCTCGCGCATGTCATCGTTCAGGGCAACCTGACCGAAACGCTGTGCGAGCTGCATCTGCTCACGGACAACAACACGATTCACAGAGTAGTACAACTTCTGCGTCGGGATGTTGCCAGTGATACCTTCTGCTGTGCCAAGTGGCATCTCGAAGCCCTCACTTTCTGGGTCAACATAAGTGGGGAGTACCGTTGCTGCTGTCTTGCTGACCAGCTGTGCAAAGGTGTAGCCAATGGTGATGGGGTCAAAGTCGAAGCCATCAATGCTGACAGCGTTGTACTTTTCCTCATACTTGTCAACGAACTGCTGCCAAGAAGCACCACCAAGACCAAGTGACATGATGTCACGCAATGTTACGGGAATAGTTCTCATAATCTTCTAATCTTTTAATGGTTAATAACTTGGCTTAATCAATCACACGGATTGAAAGACCGTTCTTCTGGGTCATACCCTTAATGGCTGTGCTGATGGTTGCTGCATCTGTAACAGTGCCGCCAAGCATGTAGCCGTAGATTTCACCCTTCACGATGATGTTGCAAGTGCCGTAGTTGTAAGTGGCAGAACCACCTGCGCCGTGCTGAATCACTGGAACATCCTCTTGTGTGAAACCGATGATGTTGAGTGAATCAATGCCGGCAGGAGACTGACCTGTCACAGCAGTCTTAATCTGCGCCCAAGTGAGAACCTTGACATCACGGGCATCAGCACCGCTGGTAGTGTCCTTCACGACAGCCATGCCAGCCTGAATCAGTCCGTCAGAAGCAAAGTCGCTCATATTGGTCACATGATAACCGCCTGGCAGTTGCTCTTCGATTCTGCGCCATACCTTCTTGGAGTGACCAAGGGCAACGGTCTGCGAATCAAATGAGTTTCCAATCTGAAAATCTTGTTTCATTTTCTTCTTGTGTTTGTGTTTAACAATATGGTTATCTTTTGTGGCTTCGTACTACTTCTTGCCCCAACCTTCCTTGGCTGCCTTCTCCTTGAACTTCTTGTCAAGCCATGTTTCGGTGTTTCCGCCACCTGACCCGCCTTGTCTTGGAGGTGTGCCGCCACCTCGGCATTTGAGGTATTCAGCATCGTACTTTGCCAGCATCTCTTTCGTGAGGTCTTCAACGGATTTGTTCTCGTCAAGGGTGACTCCTTCAAGAGATTTGTCAAGAACATAGTCATCATCGGCTTTCTGCTCCTTCATGGAGGCTTTCACCTTGATAAGAAGTTCTGCCTGACGCTTTGCCTTGTCACCGTTGTCAAGTCTTTCAGTCAATGAGGCAATTTGCGCTTTGAGTGCCTTGACTTCCTCGCTCTCATCTGGTGGAGGTGGAGTCTTCAAACCCTCAATGAGTTTCTTGACTTCGGCTATCTGCTCTGCCGACATGTTCTTGAATGTGTCCTCGGTCAGCAAGTTTTTCTTTGCTTCCGTGAACTTGGTTGAGAAGTCGTGATTGTACTGCCCCTGCATCCCTTTTACAAAGTCTGCAACCTTGGTGAAATAAGCCTCGTCAGGCTCTTGTCCTTCGGCTACGGGATAAAGTTCAACACACTTCTGAATGGTTTGTGCGCTAAAATCGGTGTTTCCGACTTTCTCCTGCACGGTAGAAACGATTTTTTCGATTTCCATAATTGTTTATATTTGGTTTGTGTTGTGGCTCTAAAAAAGAGAGCCGCAATCCTCACGGACTACAGCTCTCGGCTTAACTTTTAACTTCTAACCATTATGGCATTTCAAAAAGAATTTATCCTCTACATGATGCCTTCGATGCTTGCCAACAGGTACGTTCCGCATCTTCTGCAACAGTACCTCATCCTCACATGACCAACCAATTCTTCCAAATCGGACAGTTTCTGTCTGCATCGTGGGCAAACAAGAAACTTTGTGCTCTTTCTTGACTGGTCTGGGTCTTCAACTACACTGATTTTCAATGATGGCATGACACATCTTTTATAATTTATTGGCAAATATATGCTTTCACTCTCCGAATATTTGCCAAAATGGTAAAAAATTACTATTTCAACAAAAAAACATAAAAAAAACATCTACTTTTGTCACAAAACAAGGAATAAATGCCAAAAGAGCCTCATGTGGACACCGCGAGTGTCGCATCGAGGCTCTTCTTTTATGCACACGCAAAATGCAAGACCTTACCCAACAGCAGATTGACTACCTGATGTCTCACAAGGAAGAAGTGAGACAAGCCTTCAAGGATGCAAAAATCAGCCTTGAAGATGAAGCCAATGTGCAGTTGATGCGCGAGGAACTTGAAAAAAAGCCAAACGACAGGCTAATCATCGCACAGGCTGGAGGACAGAACAATATGCTCATGTCGGAAGCGGACATCACGATTGGCGGTGGCTCGCGCGGAGGAAGTAAAAGTTTCTCATTGCTGATGTCAGCACTCTACAACGTGACCGACCCGAACTTTCGTGCCATCATTCTCCGTAAGGAACTGGATGACCTTTCGGATATTGCCGACACATCCACGCAACTGTTCCAGGACTTCGGAACATACAACCGCTCCAAGAACGACATGACGTGGAACTTCTATTCAGGAGGGTGGCTGAAATTCTCCTACCATAACGATGATTACCAAAGTTTCCACGACCGATTTCAGGGAAAGCAGTATGCCTACATCGGCATTGACGAGATAACACAAATGACCTTCCCGAAGTTCAAGTATCTCATCACCACCAACCGTAATGCCTTCCACTATCGCAATCATGTATTCGGTACTTGTAACCCCGACCCCGACTCTTGGGTGGCTCGTTTCATATCTTGGTGGATAGGAGAAGATGGTTTCCCAATCCGTGAGCGTGACAGCAAAATCAGATATTGCTTCATGCCATCTGACTATGTGGAGGATGTGGTATGGGGAGACAGCAAGGAAGAGGTGTTTGAGAAGTGCAGGGAAACCATCATGCGCCACTGGAAGCCGCAATTTGAAAGATATGGCTCGCCACAAGACTTGTTCGTGAAGTCGGTGTGCTTCACGGAGGCAAGACTGGAGGATAACGTCATGCTGATGTCCTCCGACCCTGCCTATCTCGCAAACCTTGTCAATCAGTCAGAGGAAGCAAGAGCAAGAGACCTTGACGGAAACTGGAAGTTCAAGTCTGCCGGTGATGACATGATTAAGCTGTCTGACATTGAACGGTTCTACAACAACCCAGACCAACGGAATTTCAGCGGAGCAGGAGAGTATCGCACGGAATCCCAACAAAGATATGTCACTTGTGACGTGGCATTTGAAGGTGGCGACCAATGCGTTTTCATGTTGTGGATAGGAAATCACATCGAAGATATATACACCTCGCAAAAGGATGCGAGAAAAACCGTTGAGATTGCACAAGCACTCCTTGAACGATGGGGTGTCCGTCAGGAGAACTTTACTTATGACCTGTTGGGAATCGGACACATCTTCAAAGGCTATTTTCCAAGAGCCATTCCTTTCAACGCAAAAGAGGCTGTTGAACAAAAGTACAAGGGAATGTACTACAACCTCAACGCACAAGCAGCCTATATGTTTGCCGACCACATCAAGGATGGCACTTACTCCATCAATTCCGATTTGCTCGAAAGGAGATTCACGGGCAAGAACTACAAGAACATGCTCCTGCGTGAAATACTCAATCAGGAAAGACGTTGCATCCGATTCCGTGACGATGATCCAAGCCGACTGATTGACAAGTCAGTTGGAATGAAAAGGCTGATTGGGCGTTCTCCCGACTTCATAGACACCATGAAGATGAGGGAGATTTTCAACATCAAGCACATTCACCACAAGCCGAAGAATCTTGGTTTGGTGACCGGAGCATCCGAAAAGGTAATGAAAAGCAGAGGTGTATTCCCTCAATCATACAACAGAAGAAGAATGTTTAACACAGGGTTTAGGTGGTGACGTGGGAAAAACCCATAACCCATTCGACCCATAAAACCCAAACAATATGCAAGTTAAAGAACTATTAGTTAAAAAGCCGTTTTACCGTTTGCAGAACAGCGGACTTGTAGCAACACAAGCAGTCCCTGTCTCAACGATGAAGTACATGGAGAAGCAGCAGGTGGGCATGCCGATGACACAAACTGACTTCCTTGAAGAGTATTATCCATCATCGCACAAAATCAATAACGAAATCTTCTTCCCAGAGGCATATTCCTATGGAGAGGTCATTACGGAAACGGGAGAGAAGATGGAAACGATGTACCGTGAAGAAACATTCCGTGTCTCCGTGCCATTGCAGAACGTCATTTCCGTTCAGCATCTCGTTCACCTCTACGGAAACGATGTTCACCACGAACTGACGGACAGCAAAGTGTCTGACGAACTCAATCAGCAGTTCTTCGACTTTCAGCAAGGCTGGCTGGCAAAGAACATGGACATAACGCTCTATGAGGCTGGGCGTTCAGAGGAAATCACGGGTGACAAGGCGATTGTGTTCTACATGTACAAAGGGAAACTCCACACCAAAGTCCTCTCATTCCTCAATGGTGACACGCTCTATCCGCATTACAGCATGGAGACGGGAGAAATGAATCTCTTTGCCCGAAAGTTCTCTTCCTATGACGAGAACAACAACGAAATCATCTCTTGGGTGGAAGTGTGGGATGACACCTATTTCTATCGTTACCGCCAAAAGAAAGTGGGTTTTGAGGGAGTGGTGAACAACGTGAAGGATTTTCTCGGTTTGGATGGCTACACGCTTGCAGAACCACCGACACGTCACGGATTCCCTAAATGTCCTGTCAAGTACAAGCGTTCTAACCAGAACGGACCAGGATGGAACAACGTGCAGTATCTCATTGACGAAATCGAGGTGGCTTTGTCCTATTGGGCAAAGTCTTGCGCATCCACCGCCAACGATGCCTACATCATGAAGGGTGATGATGTGGAAATCAAGGGTGATGTGCTTGGGCGCGTCCGTGCATTCACGATGGGTAAGGATGATGATGTCAAGTTGCTTGAAAAGCAGAGTGGGGGAGAGTATTTCCGCGCATACGTTGAAAGGCTGTATAAGGAATTGTTCAGAGGCTCATTCACTGTTGAACCGCCAGAACTCACATCGGGTGACAAGCCTTCTGCCGCCATCAAACTCGTCTATGCGCCATCTCTTGACCTTGCCATCCTGCAAGCAAAGGAGGAACAGGATTTCATCAAGGGATGCCGTGAACTCTTCTGCTTCGGATATGGAATGGAGCAGGGGAAACTGACAGAGTATATCAAGCTCAACGAGCAGATTATCTCCTACATCATTCCGTTCATTCATGAGAACACAGCCGAACTGGTGCAGAACCTTGTTTCTCTCAAAGGTGCAGGACTGATGTCAACGGAAACCGGCTGTGAACACAATCCTTACACAACGAATGCAGAAGCGGACAAGGTGTTCAAGGAGCAGAAACAGCAGCAAGCGGCAGACAGACTCTATCAATTAAGAAAAGGTGCAAATTTAACATAAGTCAAAATGCTCATTATTTTATTACGTTTCATTAGAAATTTTGTTTTTTGAGACAGAAAAGGGGGAATCGCTTGCGAAAGTCGTTCCCCCTTCATTTTTAGACCTCCAGTCTGTGACAATTTGTCACGGACTCGTTGCTGTATGTACCCTTCATTTTCATTCTTCAAAGTCCATCTGCCTTATCCTCTCTTGGCAAATGTGTATAATCTTTTCGTAGTCCATTCTCCGTGTATCGGTTTCCTTATGCCTCAACACCCTTTTCACGATGTCGGCATCCCACGGATTCAACTCATAATCAATCCATATTGACCAAGGCTGAATGATATGCTTTGAATAGTCACTTGCACCCACATTCTCACTTCTCACATCATTCGGTATGATGCCAAGCCTATCCAACTTGTCATAAAGCCAAGTGGGAATTTCTGTCATTGATATATTTGCCATATTACCATAGTGTTAGTTGTCGTTGTTCGTTTTTCACTCTTTCAACCGATTTCTTCCAATAGGTTTCATCTTTTTCAAAGCATATAAAATGCCTTTTTTCTTTTATACACGCTATTGCAGTTGTGCCACTTCCAGAACAGTTGTCCAAAACTACCCCCCCCGAATCGGTGTATGTCAGTACGAGATAGCGTAACAGGTCAACGGGCTTCTGGGTGGGATGAAATACCTTGGTGAAGTCGTACTCTTTGTCGATGTCGATGATTGACTTCGGATGTTTCATGCCCGACAAGTCCGTAGAGTTGAAGATAAAGTCGCCATAGCAACCTTGCCTCACCTTTTCCTCTTTCGTGGCATTGTTTCGTGTCTTGACATGATTTACTGCGCCCGGTGTCTTCTGCGGATTGTACGTGCATTGTTCACGATAGAAAACGCAGATGTCTTCGTGACAGCGCAACGGCTGATTGCCAGCGTTCAGAAATCCAGTGACTCGGTTTCCCTTCTTCCATATCAGATTGTATCGCCACCATTCCTCTTTGCTCATCATCATCTTTGCCGTGAACATGCCCTGAGCGAACAATACGATTGCTGCAGTAGGCTTGCAAATGCGCTCGTATTGTTCCCACAACTTATCGAAGGGAATCACCTCGTCCCATGAAGATGCTCGGTTATTCTTGTTAAGCACGCCATACGGCAAATCGCATATCACCGCGTCCACCATTCCGTCAGGAATCATCTTCATCCCATCCAGACAATCGCAGTTGTAGATGTTGTCAAGTTCAATCATAAGTCAAATAATGTTGGTACTTTCCGTTCTACTACGACAATCGTATCGTTGTGCCAACCGCCATGAGCAACCATGAGGATTTCGACGATTTCAAAGCCGTACTTTTGTCCGATGCCTCCAGAGTTCCACGAGCAAGTGATGCAAATGCCGTTAGGTTTGACTATTCGGCTGATTTCTCGCTTTTGGTCGCTCCAGTATGCCGCTTGTGTCGTTTCCATGTTGACCGTCTGCCCAAATTCTTTGTAACACTCAGCCACTTGTCGCGGGCTATATGGCGGGTCGTAGAGCATGGTGTCGGCACTTGCATCATCCAACATCTTCAGAAAGTCGGTTGCATCCATGTGGTACGTCGTATCGTAGGCTGGGTTTAGGTCGTTGGTAATCGTCGCAATCTTGTTTTGATTTGCGAACGGGTCAACAATCACACCCCTTGCGTACTTCGTAATCAGCTGGCGAATCGGCTCCACATCGAAGGTGTTGCTGTTAGGCATTGCCCATTGTCTCGTTATCTTCATATAATTCGTTCAATTCGTGTAATTCGTTGTTCAAAATAGTGTTATGTGGTTAGTCGGAATTTCCGACACACCTTTTATAAATTTCGGAATTTCCGAATTTTCATCGTAAGGGCGCACCCGTTATCGTAATTACCTCACATACACCATCGTAATTACGTTAGCGAGTGCATCGTAATTACCTTACTGACGATGCCGAAAATCATATACCTTAATCATCGAACCAAACTGCGCCCTTGTCTCACTTTCGGAATCATCATACTCCCACACAAACACCCTCGACAAGTCCTCCGCATCAATACGGACATTGCTCTCATGCCGGACATGAACATTAGCAACTGCCCAGCCGTTCAACGTGAGTCTGCCACTGCACTTGCCCAACAACACCCAGACACCACTCTTGTCATCCACCACATTCACCTCTTCATCCAAATAGATGTTATGCCTATGCAATGCCTCCTTCATCTGCTTGCTTGAAAAATACTTCCTCGCAAACTCCAATGACGGATAATCCTTCTCCGTGCAGAAGTCTATCCCTGCAATGTACTTCTCCAGCAAAGTGTCAATGTCAGTGTCATCAGCCCACTTGCCGTACCACTCATCACACAAACCCATTCCTCGCGCCATCTCTCTTAAAGTCACGCTCAATTCTTTTTCTTCCATGTCACATATTATTATTTAAGTCATTATATATCCAAACCACATAGCACATGCAGTTCAAATGGAAAGGTGGCATATCCTCTCCTATGTAGAAGAACTGCTCTGCCCTGCTGTCACAAATGTCGCAAGGGTACGAACTCCCTCTCTTCGGAATGAAACCCACCGCACCGTTATCCTTCGCATCCAGCCAGTCATTGTACATCCAACCCTCACCGACCGCAAACCTCGTCATTCGCTGCAAGTCAACCAAAGAACTCACGGGAACACCCCTGCCGTAATGCCGTTCCTCAAAAAATGCGGGATTCTCAATGCCATAATCATTCATCCTGCCCATCAAGGCATAGTCACCTTCCTTCAACTTCCTCCGCATCTCAATCAAGAGGGGATTCTGCCAAGGCGTGACCATGCTTGACTTGATGGCAGACACTATCTCATTCCTCACTTTATTCAATAAGGTGCCAGCAACATAAACAGCAGCCACTTCCTCCATCAGCGTGCCAACTCGCCTTCTCACCCTGCCTTCAAGAGTCTCGCCCTTCCACTCCCTTAATACATAAGGTATAATGGCATCCCTCCTGTCCGTATGCTCGTCAACAGCCAATGTCTCGCAATCATCAAGCAACATGGCAACCAAATCCTCCACCAAGGCATCAATCTCCACCTCACCTGCACCGTGCATGTAAAGGTCTATGAGCCTTTCGGCAAAAGCACCTAGCAAGTCAAGCACAGCCTTCTCCATGCTCAACTCATCCTCAATCCTTTGGCGAAGATATGCCTTTGCCGCCTCCAGTTGCTCCAAGGTGTACTTATGATTCGCCATCTTCCGACTTGTTTAATTCGTCAGCAATCTCTTCCATCATCACCACCTCATCCAATGCCCCCTTGTCTGACTTCTCATCAACCTCAACCTTCTCTTTTGCCACTTTCTCCACCTCTTCCTCAATCAGCTTCTTCAAGCCAAGGTAGAACTCCGCTGAATGGGGATAGCTCGTTGTGGCAAACATCAGGAACAGCAGATTTTCCAATCCGTCAGTTTTATTGTCAAGCATTAGGCTGACAAGCAGATTGTACATCATCGTGCTCTCAATCCACTTGACACTCCACATGCCACTAACTGCACTCACACTCACATAGCAGACACCCTTCCTGTCCCTGCCGTTCAAGAGGACGTAATTACCGACCCTCATCCTTGTTTTCTTGAAATCCATATCGTTCACTTTTTGTTAAACATCTTTTTCTCTTCTTCGGTGGGTATCTGGTCAACACTCTCAAAAAAGCCCTTGCCGCCCCTGCCAAACACACCTTCAGACTTCCTGTGCTTCACCTCAATGCCCAACTCTTCCTTTGCCTTGGCAAACACCTCTTCATCGGTCATCTCGTCAGGAACTACCTGTATGCTGTCATCTATCTGGTCTTCGTTGGCATACTTCCTGTAAGGCAAGTTGTGATACTCCATACGCTCATTGAATGTCCTGCGCATATACTTCACCTCCTTGTACATCCGCTGCTGCAATTCCTTCTCACAGTCGCTGGCGACAATCTTCATGTCCTTCATCACTTGCAGACACGCATCCACGTCATACAAGGTCTTCTCCTTCCAAGCCTTCTTCATGCCCTCAAACCTTCCCGCTTTGTTGAGGCTCGACACATAAGATAACCCAATGTGGCAATATGCGGCGAGTGCAGTCATGCTCGACACCCAAGCCTTACCGTCTATCCATATCAGTGCGCTCTTCGGTGCTTTCTCCTTCACGTTCTTCTTCCTCAACGCATCTGCATCACGCTTGAACGAGTTGAGAGTGATGTCACCGAACACATACACCACATAGCCGCCCTTGTGGCGCACTCTCACAAAGCCTTCCTTCTCCAGAGAGTTAAAGAAGCTCATCTTGGTCTGCTGATGAACATGATTCTGCGCACACCAATCCTTGTAGCCCTCAAACAGCCTTGCCGCACTGACAGCGTTCCTCGGTGACACGTCTGCATCATTGATTCTCGGTCTATATCCCTTCTTCGCCATATACATCAGCGCACTCTCATATTCCTCACGACCCTTGCTGACCATCCTCTTCAAATACTTCTCTGGAGGCAGCTTGTAACCGTTGTTCACGAACATCTGCCGACCCTCCAATATCCAGTTGAAGATGCCAGCGTATTCCTCTGCCAACTCATTCGCCAAGTTCGGATTCCTGCGCTCTTCTGGTATCACCACCTCAAAAGGTATGGGGTATATCCGTCGCATCAGAGCATCATCAGCCACATCAAAGTAAGGTATCATGTTCGCACTCGACATCAGCAAAGGAATGTCACTCGCCTCAAAAGGCTGTCCATACAGCAATCTCGCCGTCACAGCCTCACCACTCACCAATGCCTTCAACTTCGCATCCCTACGCTTGAAATCACTCGAACTCATCTCCGTACCAAAGTTCAAACGCTTGCCGTTCACCCTCGCAACACTCGCCATACCATTTAACCCCTTGTCACACAAATTCGCTATGCTCTCCGAACTCATGTTGTCACCCAACACACCCTTGATAACCTGATACACCACACCCTTGCCGTTTGCACCTTTGCCCAACAATATCAGCAAGTGCTCTATCTTCACTTTCGCCCTGTCAACAAACGTGGCTCCCAAAAACATCTGCAACACATCCCGAACCTCCTTGTCAGGCAACACCTGATTGATGAACTGATGCCACATGAAAGTGCTCTGAGACGGATGATAGTCGTAATCAACACTCCACAACTGAACAAACTTCTTGTTGAAACGCTGAGAAAACTGCAACGTCTCCGTGTCCAACACACCATTCCTGAACACCATCAAGTTCTTGTTCACAACCAACCTCCTGCTCTTAGCCAAGGTCGTGCATCTTGCCGTCACATAATATGTCTGACCATAATCCACCTTCGGTATCTCAATGTCCTCAAACAACAAGTCAGTCAATACATTCTTCCACTCATCCCAAGATATAGGCTCGTATATCCTGCCACTGAAAAAATGCAAGCAACCATTGTAATAACCAACACTGCTGCGCTTTATCGCTGAACGCAACATGTCCTCCAACGTGCCTACCCGAACCGCCTGATGCTGTATCTTGACAACCTCCTTCAATGATATAGGGTCACCACCACACAACAAGTCCCATAACTCGTCACGCAATACCTTCGTGTTTACCATATACTTTCCCTTCCATGAATTTTTACACCGCAAAGGTACAAATCAATCACTCACCAAATCCCCATAATGGTAATTTCTACAACTTACATACAAAAAATCACCCATACTTTGCTACCAAAAACAATATAAAACATCACCAACAAAATCAAACCTCACGCGCCCCCTAACTCCCCAAAAATCAACCGAAAATGAATGAAGATAAATTGCAAAAATCACAATCTGGTGATGTTTTTGCAATAAAAAAATAAAGTATCTACATATAGAATGCTTTAGTACCTAATACGTCAGTATTATATATATGGAATCTGCACCCAATACACGAAAAAACGACACCAAACTTTTTTTAACACTCTGCAACAACCAAAAAACCAACTACTTACAACTACTATTTAACATAACCAATGACTAAAAATCTGTCACTAAACTGCAATTTTAACATTTACAACAATCTTAATTAACAAAAACATAACTATAACACGAAACTATACACGAAAACACAATCTTTTACACGAAATACAATAAAATTTACACGAAAAAATAAAAAAATAAAATAAAAAATTTTGAGGAGGAACGAAAGCATACCCTTGATTATCTGCATAGGGGGGTGGGGTGTCCTGCCATCCCCCACGCCCTCAGGACCACAGCACCCCAACGCTTGCAACTGGATGAATGGCAAAAAGTTGCATTTTATTCATATAAAGTGCAAATTTATTGCCTTTCTTCCTGATTTTCTGGCGTTTTCAAAACATTTAACACGATTTTCGCCAGCTTGCAACCCCGACAACGTGACACCCACGGCAAATAAAACCGCCTTTGTTCCTCTTTTTCTTTCGTTTCTTCGTTCTTCATTCGCTGAAGGTCGGCAATTTTCATTAAAACGTCGGCTTTGTCCTTACCTGTCAACGATTTAGCAACCAACGAAAGATTTTTAATAATATAAAACTTGTCAGTAAATTTTTTCCCCTCCTCATTCATTCTCTCCTCTTCCTCCAGTTCCTCCGCTTGTTGTGCGCTTTTTATTTCTGCCATTGCGTCAGCTTTCAGGATGTTTTTTTTATTCTTGATTCGTTGGATGAGGATTTGCGCCCCTGGATGTAATTTGAAAAAATCGTTGCACTTTGTTTGTGCTGCAGTATAGGTTTTTATGCTTGACCTTGTTCCGTGCTCGTAAATACAAAAATAAGATTCTGCCCTGTCCGCTCCTGATGCGATGAGGTGGCAAAAAATTACATCTCTTTCAGTTAGGTTATATTCCTTTGCTATTTTGATTGTATGCGCTGAAAATTCCATAACTTGTGATCTTGTTTTTGTGGATGGTTGGAAAATGTTTGTTATCTGGATGTTTTACCCCTAAAGGGGTAAATTGTAATTTTGCAAAGTAGAGATTACAAAACGATGTTTTATTATTTTTATGTGATTTTGTCGCTTTCTTTCATGTATTCATAAGTCATTGATTTATAAACTATTGGCAAAGGTATAAAAAATTCTTTTATTTTTCTTGAAAAAAAGTTGTTTTTTTACTTGGCATTGTTTGTGTATTACAGATAAAAGCCGTAACTTTGTAATGTCAAAAATAAATAATAACAACTTAAAAACATTTGAGCGTATGAAAACTTATCTTTTTATTTCTCTTTATTCTTTAGTGCTTGCCGCCTTCATTCTTGGCATCATCTGCACGATTTGCGATGGTTCATTGTTCCTGACTCTTCTCCTGCTTTTGTGCTGCGGTGTATATATTCGTGCAGGCATCATGACGATAGAAGAGAACTAACAACAAAATGCCCCCTCCATCCATCACGGGCAAAGGGGGCAAAAGTCAAAAATAAATTAAGCACTTAAAAAGCACTTAAGCGGTGCAAAGTTAGCTTTAAAATTCATCTTCACAAAATTTTATTCACTTTTTAACTTTGCAAGATTATGAAAACGACATTAAAAGGATTTAGAGAGTATTTGAACGGTTCGGCACTCGCCGCCCTGATTACTCCAGTTAAAAACCAGCTTTCCGGCTCAACCTTTGAAGACTTTGCCAATGAGTTACAAAATGTTTCCAACAGCCCATGCGGCGCGGCTGGCGGTTTTGGTGGTTTTATTTATTATTCGGAAACCGTGGCATTTTGGCGCAGAAACCGCAAAAAGATAACCCGATACATGGAAGAACTGGCGGAGAGTTTGGGAGAAAAAAACGCCCTTACAATGGTATGCGGTTTTAACTCATTTAAGGATGAGGATACAAACGACATCGCACGCGCATTGTACGGCAACTATAGCGATGACTTCACACAAATATATAATACCTTTGCGTGGTTCGCTCTTGAAGAAATCGCATACCAATTCGATAGCTATAAATACGAGTGCGAAAACGACTAACAGGGAGGGGGAATTTTCCCCCATCCCCTAACAACTAACAACAAACAATAACTTTTAATCACAGGAGGAAAAACTATGACATACGACAAATTTACAACAGCATGGGCGGAACTTGACAGAAGCGAAAAAATCAACCTTTTCAACGAGTATGCACAAGAACATGACCCAGACGATCAGCTCTTCGTTTTTGACGATGATTTTTTCAACCTCTTTTTTGAGGGCAACCCCGCCGAAGCTGTCCGCGCTTGCTTCTTCGGTAACATTCAAAATTGGGGTGATGAATGGCTGCGATTCAACGGATACGGTAATATTGTATCAATGTCCGATTATGAGGCAGAAGAGTGGGCAAACGACTACAAACAAGAAATATACGAGCATCCCGAAATATGGGGCGAGTATATCAACGATGAGGAAGAAGAAGAGGACGAAGAAAACAAATAACAGGGAGGGCGAAATATGGGTACAATTTTATTATTATTGTCTGCTTGCCTCATCGCTGGAGCATTGGCGCAAACCAGATGGGGCAAAGAGTTCACAAAAGACGTTTAACGATGCCCAGGGCGTGGAAAGCTGGAGACTTGCAACGGGGAGCGAGACCCCGACGCCCACAAAAATACATTTTAACAACCACTAAAAAAGGAAATCCCCACGCCTGAAGGATGGGGGCGAAAAATGACAAAAGAAGAAGCAAAAAAAAGGTGTTACACCATCCTCGCATGGGATAGGTACGCACAATGTCCTGAGGGCATCAGCAAAAGACAGTTTGCAGCAGTAAAGGCAGCCATGCACCGCCAATTTATGGATGCATGGATGGACACGCCAGCGGGGTTGTACAGCGATGCCCAGGTATGGGCGCAATGTTTTCACGCATTCAGGAACTAAAAAAGGAGGATACAACAATGAAAAAGACATACAAAATACTGTGCCTTTCCCAGTCAGGGAAGGAAATAAACACGGGTGTTTCCCCTATGTGGTACGGCATAACGCCCGAACAAATGCAATTTCTTTCAATGGGTATTTGTGTAGGCTTGAAAGCTCAACACAAGCGCGCACGGGTGGAAGTGTACGAAAAGCAGGAGAACAACGGGGAGACATACTTTGTGAATGTTCACACAGTGCGTTAAATGGTGTGGGGTGGTACATTCACCATCCCACACAATAAAACGCCATGCAAAAAGAATTTGACACCAAAAACAACGCGATAATATGACAGCTTTTGAACAAATTACAAACAAATGGAAAGCCACACCAAAAAAATACGGCTTTTCCGATGTCCTGACCATCCCCAACGGGGAACAGGTGGCAGGGCGTTACGTTGTTGTTCCATCTGGAAGCTGCACCCCATCACACAATGCCCTGGAGGGTTTCACGATGTCGGCAGGATTCCCGATGGATGAGAACGGAAACAGCGTGAACGATCGTGACTATATGATGGACGCAGACGCGCAAGAGATAACGCGAACCATCGCACGGAATTATGATGCAAGGGCGGTGCAAAATGCCGTTATCGTTTCCCCTGATGGCGTGGTACTGTCCGGAAATGGTCGTACAATGGCGGGAGAACTGGCAGCGCATTACGGAACGGATGGGGCATATATCGCATATCTGCGTGACCATGTGGCAAAGTATGGCTTAACGGAAGAAGACGTTACAATTTTGGAGCATCCGCGCATATTGTTTGAGCTTTCGGAGGCTATGCCTTACAATGCCGCCACGTTTGCAAAATTCAACCAGCAGGAGGGAAAGACGATGAGCAAAACGGAAATGGCTGTAAAGTTGGGAAAATTGGTGGATGCCGAAACATTCGGGCGCATCATCGCAACAATAAACGCATTTGACACGTTAGGCGACTTCTATGCAAATACAGAAGCCTCAACACGATGCCTGAACGACTTGAGGGCTGTGGGTGTTATTGACTCCATGAGTTATGCACAAATGTTTGATGGTGACACCATATCTGCCAATGGTAGGGAACTGTTGGAAAATGTGCTTATCGGAAAAGCCTTTGCAGGGAATCCAGATGCAGCCCGACAAATAACCACTTTTAAGAGTTTGCGAAAATCCGTGACTTTCGCGCTGGCAGAAGTTGCAAACAATCTGACACTATCGGAAGACTACACCCTGACAAATGACCTCACGAAAGCCGTACAACTGGCGTACAACGCACGAAAGTCAGGCTACAAGGCTGGGGAAAGGGTGTCAATTTTCGCACGTCAGACATCGCTTTTCGGGGAAAGCTCGCACAATGACTACACGGACACACAGACCACCATCGCAGACCTTCTGAACGATGAGCGTGTGACAATGTTAAAAAAGTACCTGACCATCTACAACCAGAATGCGCAAAGTGCCTCAAATGGTCAGACGGATATGTTTTGCGCAACTGGAGTGAAGACAAAGGAAGACATTTTGCAGGATGTTAAAACCCTTTTCGCAACAGGCACGGCAAAGGAACAGGAGAACGCCGTGAATGGCGCAACCGAACAAAGGACAAGTAACAACATATTCCTGACGGATGAACAGCTTACCACGCTGGCAAAGGGCGGTTTTTGCGAATATGTTTTGCCGAATGGGGAAGCAATCGTTTGCCAAATATCGGACATCGCCAACACGATAATTTACCTTATCGCAAAAGGCGGCACTAAATTTTGGGCGAATGCTCACTCATGCGCCCCTTCTGCATCGCACAACGCCACACTGCCCGAATGGTTGAAAAGTGGGCAACTCATAACGGATGGTGAGCTTATCCAGCGCATCGCATCCGTGAACGGCAACACCATAAATCTTGACTGGATAAATGGGGGCTATTTCGACATTGACCTTGCAACAGTCCTGACGAAATGGCAACCGGCAGCATAAAAATAATTATCAATCAAATAAATGGAGGAAACAATATGGAAAAGCAGATTAACAAAGAGTATCGAAACAGGCTGACCGAGCTGAACGAAAAACTCATGGAGGAAGAATTTACCCTTGACCGGCTCAACAACGCTGTGAGTGCTGCACGTCACTATCTGGCGGCAGAACCTGACAATGACGAAAGAGTGCTTAATTTGCACGGTGCTATCTCCAACAGGAATGCACAATACAAGAAAGTGCAATCTATCAGGGAAGAGTTTGAAAATATGGTAAATAATGTTTTTGCAAATATGGAGGGCTAAAATATGTTAGGTTTAATTCTCTGGGCAATTCTCATTCTCATCATCGCAGCTTGCATTTTTCCGTGGTGGTTTCTGCCGCTGTGCATCATCGGGACACTTATCAGTTTATTCACATTCAAATAATCAGGAGGAAACAATATGCCAAAAATGACAAAAGACAAAACCGAAAACTTTTCCCTTCGACTTGACAACGATCTATACGCCTACATCGAAGCCAACAAAGGGAACATGAACAGAAGCCAGTACATTAACCATCTATTAAGAAAGGTGACGGGATTATGACACTACATGAAGCATTTGCAAAAAAGTACCCAACAACGGCAAAACGCATCCTCTCTATATGGGAGGATGCCACAGGGGAGAAAGCCACGTTTGAGGGCATCACAAAGCCCAATCTGGCAGCCTTCACGGATGAGCTATGCACACAAGTTGCACCATCATCCGCAAAAACCTATTCGGCACAGTTCAAAGCCGTTTTGAATCTGTATGCGGATGACCTGCCCAAAGGGTGGGAAAAAGCCCTGACAGTCAAGAAAGACATATCGGAACAAGTGTATTTGACTGATGAAGAAGTGC
>Ga0247609_10002649_pt1 | contig 18770 bp, 20 predicted proteins | sample 172DNAGHGlowgp2_FD_193487 | JGI IMG/M metagenome (GOLD analysis project Ga0247609, IMG submission 193487) | Sheep rumen microbial communities from Palmerston North, Manawatu-Wanganui, New Zealand - 1728 DNA GHGlow gp2 | ecosystem: Host-associated > Mammals > Digestive system > Stomach > Rumen ...
ATATCTACTGGGAAGGTTGATATTACAATGACTCAAGATGAAAAAGACACTTATTACTTGAACATAGCAAAAGTAGTAGCAAGCAGGTCAACTTGTCTTTTTGGTAATGTTGGCTGTGTTATAGTGGACAAAAATGACAACGTACTGTCTACAGGTTACCTTGCCGATAAAGATGATATTATCAGCTGTAGGAGAGAAGGTTACTGTTCTTTCTGTGAACGCGAAGGAGTAGCCGAATGCTTCGGCACCCCCGAACACTGCGATTATATGTTCCCTGAAGTCAATGCCATTCTGTCAGCAGACAGGCAAAGACTGGTTGGTGCAACGATATACCTGTGGGCAGAAAATATCACAACCAATAAACCTGTAAGGGTAAATCTTGAGAAGACAGTTTCAAAAATAATTCTTGCGTCAGGAATAAAGAGAATCGTAATGCCACAAGTATAGAGAAGGGAGGTTGATATCAAATGGTATTATTAACTGACATGAAAGGTAATAAACGTAAAGTTGATGTCAACCTTCAAAAGAAGATAAAATGTTATCAAAAATTACCCGGCATTTACGTTACCGTAAAAGAAGTTTTAAAGAATACAAGGGAGGAAAAAATACTGCTATGGAACAAGCAAAAAACGCAATAGGGGCTTTTTTCGGATTATCTCCTGCTGAAACAGAAGCGTTAATTCAAAATGTGATAACTACTTGTAAACCTTCTGTAATGATAGTGGCACGATTAGCCTTTATAGTCGGTTTTATGTATTGCCTGATAGAACATACAATAATAGGCATCTTTCTTGGAATTCTGGGCTGGTATCTAATCCAACTTGAAAAAAAAGTCAATATTCTGGAACAGCAATTAAATGCTTTGTTAAACGTCAAGTACGATTATAATTAGCACTTTTTAACAGAATTATAACGATAAAACAATTATAAAGGTACTGATTGTTGTCGATATAAAGTAAAAAGGCGATGATCATTTTTGACATGTTCCGCAAAGTAAGGAATTGGATTCAAAGAACTATTAAAAAATACAAAAACAAGAAAGTTCTCTCCAAGGTAGAATATAATCTTCAGCAGAGTGAAAGTATATTGGAAGAAAAAGGATACCGTAATGGTGAAAAACATTATGATTACAGCTATGACACGATACATATATACCTTAGGAAGAAACCTTTGTTTATGGCAACAAACGCAAGCTATAGAAAAGGCATTATTACCCTACACTTCAATAATGACATAACGGGATTACTGGAGGCTTCCTTAACATTATACTGTTGGACATGTTTTCTGCCGGGATTACCAAACAGCAGATACAGACAGTATCAAAGGAGGATAGGCGATAATGTTAATGGCAAATAAAATACAGCTACTTTTAGATAACATTCTTGGACTTGTAAGACATTACGTTCTTGAACTTATTGTTCTGATGTTTATGGCATTGTTTTCGTTATGGTCTTTTGCCTTTTTGGCTAACGGACTTTACGGATATCAGTTCGATCTGCAAAGTTGTTGGGGCGGATTTTCTGCCATAGGTGGTGCAGGTGTACTTGCAGCCGTTAAGTACTGCACTGACAGTTGGAAGAACAGCCCTGAAGGTTACATGCCTGGTGATGGTCCTTTAAAAGACTTTGACGAAGATAATGACGGTAAGATTACTTTTGCTGAGATGGCAGAAGTTTTTGCAAAAAAAGCAGCAGAATTTACAAAGGAAAAGAGTGGATAATATATGCCAAGTTTAGAGTATTATGATCTTGCTGAAGCATTCTTCAGATTTAAGAACGCAGCGCAAAAACACAACTTTTATCTTGACGAAATCGAACGTATGGAAAAGTCTATAAGAGAAATGGATCCTTTACAAGATGATCCTGAACTTATAACAAAACATATGGGAGGTGCCAAAAAATATGAAAGTATTTGATATCTCTGTTTGGCAACCTGATAATACAGTAGATAAACTTGTACGTTTTGGTGCTGACGGCATTATTCTTCGTCTTGGCTTAACCTACCATGGTGAGCCTGAACTTGACGAAAAATATGCCATGTTCCTTGAACAGGTCAGGGCAAAAGGTCTTCCCTGCGGGTTGTACTACTACTCTAAAATGCAGAGCTACGAAATGGCACGCATGGAAGCACAGTTCATTAATGATAAAGTTTATGAGTTTTACGGTAATGACGCAGAACCTGAACTTGGTGTATGGTGGGATATGGAAGACGAAACCACCAAATTTGACGGCATTCATGAGATGACTATGTATGGTGTAGATACTCTTCTTAACTGGGGATTCCACAAGGTTGGTATCTACGCAGGCTATTCTTACTTCTACGATTATCTTGACATCGATGATATAGAGCAAAGACAAATCCCCATATGGGTAGCACATTATAACCGTTACAACAGTCTTCTTTTGGAACGACCACAATTGAATCATCACGGTTGGCAGTTTACTGAAGCATATGACGGTAACAGCCTTGACGGAAATGAATGGTATAAAATGTAAAAAAGGAGGGATAATATAATGTTTCAAGAACCTGAGACCAAGAACAGTGCTGACAACAGATCCTATAATGGCGAAGGTGAAATTTCCGATATCGTAAAAGAGAATGACACTGTTGACATTTATCAGTTGCCACAGAGAAAGAACAGTGAGCATAATCGTGGTGTTGACGGTGAACTTTCTGACTCTACATGGCCACCTGAGTGGAAGTCAGATCCATGGTATAAAGGCATCGAAGAAACAGCTGTTAACAGCGGCGATGCCATTACCGCCCGTGATATTCGTCTTGCTGCTGTTGCACGCAATATGTGGGAGTTATAAAATCCTTACAAGGAGTATCAAGAATATCATTCTTCGTTGCCTGCTTTACCAAGGTTAGAACAGGTAACGACTATTGCCTGAGTGATTAACTATCCCGATCTTGCTTGTAAGAGTTACAAAAACAAGAGGAGGCCCTTTACGTAATGATTGTCAATCCCGATAATAACTCTACTGTCTGGTATCATACTACGTTAAGGGAGAGAGTTTCCAGTATCTTACAAAACGGATTAAAAACCTTCTCACCCAGAAGCAGTTCAGGATATAACAGAGTGCCATGGTTGTATGTTTCTTCTAAGCCTTTAAAGACAGAAAATCCTGTCTTCAAGGTTGATCTCTCTGGTCTCAAGGAACATGAAGTTAAAGAGTGTTTTGGCGGCAGAGTAGATGGCAGCATACATCAAATGGTATTCGTCGATATAGCACCCGATAAACTGTCTTTGATAAGTGAGACATTTTAATCGTTAAAAGATATAAGGAAGAAAAAAGCAAAGCCCCATGTAAAAAGGGCTTTGCTTTTTTTCGTTAAGAACAGTAATTGTGAGTCTGGGGTAACGATAAGCTGTGTCACCAAACATATTGATACTCCTTTTTGTATTCACGGATAACAGATATTAAGCTGTAAAATTGTCTGTGCGGAAGATGTTTCCAGTTAATCAAGATTAAACTTGCGTTTTTGACAATGTTCCAGTCAACTCTGATATCTTCAGGACTGACAACCTTAATCCAGTTGTATTTTTCGATCATCTTCTTTTGATAGTTGGGATGACCGCCAAACAAGATAATACCTTTACCGTAAGGAATAGTCGGTTTAGCGTTAGGATCATTTTCTTTTTGTTGCTCTTCCATTTCTTGGATCTTTTCTATGATATCAACATACTCACGAACAGTTTTTAATTCTTCTGTAACGGCAGTAAGACGACGTTGCTGTTTGTCGTAATCCATCTGTAACTTGTTAAGTGCGTCTTGCTTGTCTTTCAGCTTCTTTTTACTCTCAAGATCTTCTTTGACAATGATTGTCTCTTTAGGTTTAACAGCAGCAAGCTCTTTCTGTTGTTGTTGATATCTTTTGATAAACACCTTAACTATAATTCCTATTGCCATAAGAGTAAAAGTTTGAAAATGATCACTGTCGCTTTCTGTGATATCAAAGACAAGTTGTCCGTTATCTTTTTCTGTGCCGTAACGTTTGTTTGCTTCCATAAGTTCAGCCATCTCATAAGAGATATCTTCGTAGTCACGTGCAATGAGCTTAGTCTTTTCCATATCTTCCATAGACATTCCACTGTGTAAGAGAAGGCCGTAAATATACCCGTAAAGTTGCGATGATCCACAAAACGCCGATACCATAGATCGTTTCGAAACATCCTTTTCCATAACTATACTGAAAGGCACATCAAAGTCACGGAGTTTTGTCTTGTTAATGTCATGGTAGATAAGTGCAATGATTTTCTTTTCGTAGTCATCAAACTCCTTCCATTTACCAAGCAGAAGTTCAAAGAACTTATAAATTGCAAATTGTTTGGTGATATCTGTAGGTTTCATAATCGTAGCAACTTGTTGAAACCTTAAACCCTTCTTGACGTTATTTTTTACGACAGTGTAGAGATCACCGATAGCTGACAAGATATCAGTTTCTGTCTTTTGTAAGATAACTGCTTTAATCCTGTTAAAAGATTGAGAGATATCAAGTCGTTTTTCTTTGGCAAAGATATCGAAGCTGCTGCGTTCTCTTTCGTAAATCCTCTCAAGTTTGGTAACAGCCTTAGGATTATCTGACAATGCAGATATCGTAATATCCAAAAGATTAACTTCCAAGGTAATCGTCCCCTTTCCAACAAAAAAACCACCGACAAAAAATCGATGGTCATATTTTATCATTCAGATGTATTTCTTACAAGGCCCAAGCCTGATATCCGCCAATAGTTTGATTAGGCTGTCTGAAACAGTCAAGTGGGTTGATACCACAGTCATCTCCTACTGTGCGTTCCTGCGATGTTTTGCCCGGAATCTGCTTTCCGATTTCAAGGTGCAGATGAACAGCGTAAGTTTCACTGCTGCCATCACTGCCGCCCGTAATACCTATTTGTTGTCCTTTGGTAACGATATCACCATGGCTGACCATGTGGCTGCGACAGTGAAGATAACGACTCCAAGTACCGTCATCATGTGCAATGTAGATCGCGTTACACCATTGTCCTTGTGTGTAAACTGTACCGCCTTTAATAGCACAGAAAGGTATGTCGGTTTCGGGATTTCCTGCCAAGCCACTTGGCTGAATGTCAATACCCTCATGCAGGTGAGTTTCTCTCTGTTCTCTGTATTTACCTGTAAGAAACACACATTTTTCCGGTGTAGAGTTGATAACGTCTTCAGAGTAAGGGAACACCCAGCCTTGATCACTGTCGAAGCTGCTGTTTGTAACGTCATTCATAAGCTTAACGTAAAGATAACAGATCTTTGGAAACAGATCAAGGCCGTTAACACTTGCCTTACCTTCTTTTTCAATACCTTTTTTGATAAGCTCTACGAAGTCAACCCACAACTTGTTTGCAGCACCCGGCATTTTGTTATCGGCTACCGACTGTACAAGTTCGTCCAGTTTGGCAAAAAGACGATCACCGGGACAATCATTGCTTTCATGACCGGAAAATTCTCTGTGCCCTTTAATGGTAGATCTGCTTGGTGTTATCGAATAACGCTTACAAAGATAAGCCACAAGAGATATCAAACTTTGCCATTGCTCATCAGTTGGATCTGTACTGCTAAAATCACCTTGATGGGATATACCAATAGACCCGTTATCGTGTCCTTGAACATGTGCACCTATCATATTTTCGGGATTTCCACGGTGTATGGTGCCGTCTTTATGGATGTAAAAATGATATCCTATTCCTCCCGTAATGCCACCATGCTTGCCTGTTCTGTATTCTGTGTCAACACGTTCTACTGTCCAGTCTTCACCGGCGTGATGAATGGCAATAACGCTGACATTGCTGTTAGTCTCTCTTTGTATGCCCCAATCATGTTCTACTATTTTAGGTTCCGGAATAAGAGTAACAGGTGGAGCACTTGTAGTAGAAGTACTTTGACCGTTTCCGCCACTCACACTGCTTTGGTTACCCTGATTAACGTAAGCTTCTAACGTGCCGTCAACGTATCTTTTAACTATCGTAGAACTTGTACCCATTGCAGTCCAGATAAGAGCAGGATTTGAACTGCCTATGTTAGTACTGACTTGTCGGTATTCTTCCACGATAGCTTTATAATCAGTAGTACCTCTTGCTACTGACGCAGCAAGAACAGCCAAGATATCAATATCGTTACCATTACCTATTGCGTCCTTAATGGATGACTTGTTATTTTCGTAATCGGTACGTGCCTGATCGATGGTACCTTCTGCAAGTTCTCTGCCTGCCTTGATGTATTCACTGTAAGCTTCATTGCCTTGATTGGCATCCATTGCCTTTTGGTTTTCAAGGTAGATATTGGTCTTTTTTTCATTGTTTAGAGCATTGGTAATTGCTGCAGTCATACCGGAGTTAGGATCCATCCAACTTGCAAGACGTCCTAATTTTGAACCGTCATCGTCAATAGCTTGGCGCCAGCCAATATGGGGTTTCTGTTCTTCAACCGGCACCAGTGTCCAGTTCATTTTTATACCGTTACCCCATATGGTATCAAAACCTTGACTGTCGGTACCTTGATCTCTTGTCACCTTAGTAAGATCTATTTTTCCTTGTTTGGGCGAATTAATATATTCTTCTACCCTTGACATTCTTATGTACTCATCATTGTTCATGTATCCACATTGCAGATCGTCCAATACTTGTGCCACGTTAACACCGATATCATTCATGCACTCATATCGTGAGTTGTTATCGGTTAAGCTTTTTATCCTAACCTTCTTAATATTGCTATTAAGTCCAGCGTACCTTTTCACGGTATCAGATATCTTTCAATCTGATAAGATACTACGTGTGGCGGCCTCTTGGATCCGTTATTACAGGATCTACGCGTTGCCCCTGACATTAATCCTTTAATGCCTTCGGTTCTGGTTGTCCTCATGGGATTTTCCAGCTTAATTCCGCCATTATAATCTTAATGCTTTTGCAGTATCTTTAGCATTAAGACGGCTAATAAGAATACCGAACTTTTCTTTTTTACGGTCTAATGGCTTACCGCTAGGCAAGCATAGCATTTTTCTGCTGTATCATTCATAACAACTTCCTTTTTTGCAGTCAGTGTTATCATATACATTAAGAAAAGTCAATAATTAACCTGTCCGAATATCGGCTCATAACGTGTACAACAAAGGCATTGATCTATTTGCATGAGTTGTCCGTCGCCACAGCGGTCATCTTTCATACAACGAATGCATCTATACTTGGAAAACGTGCTTTGTCCCAATTTTGTTATCGTTAAGCTTTTTATCTTAACTTCTGCAAGTTACCTTGTAGTTCAGCATAACTTTTCACCTTAATATTTTTCCTAATATTAAACAGAGAAGGTGTTGCGGTCTCTTGGATCTATTATTTCAAGATCTATGCGTTGCCCCTGATATCAGTCCATTGATACCTTCGGTTCTGATTGTCCTTGTAGGATTTTCCAGCTTAATACCGCATTAATGTTCCTGAAATTTATTCTGCATTATTTCCAGGACGGCCGATTACTTTTTCAAAGATTGACTTTTTTCGCTCTAAGTAAATTGTAGCATCTTTATAAAGGAAATCATATATGTTCTTTACTAAAAGATTTCCACCATACCTTAAAGATTGGATATTATATATCGATATATTTGTCAATACTTTGAAATCTTATTTTGACCGTAATATTGACAGTTGATAAAGACCCTTGATCCTAGACGATAAAGGTATCTTAAAACTGTTGCCATGTTGTTTTCCAAGCGAACAATTCGTTGTTCTGTGGCGTGAAACTGTTGAATGCCCATGATAGCTGCAGCTTTACCGTGATTATGAGTCACAATCTCATGGACTTTAACTCTGGGTTGGTGTGTCTCCAATTCCTCTATCTTCAAATCAACCGGAAACGGATCTTTGTTGTGTGGCGGTTTTCCGCTGTTTGGCGCCTTAAAATCTTCAGCAAACTTTTTAAAGTCAAGAAGGTGTTGCCTTGCTCTTACGCTTACTGCGTTACCAAGAACGGATGATAATTCTGCACCGCCTACTGAACCTTGAAGTTGTGTTAAGACTTCTGCGTTATCCGTACCGTAAAGAGTTTCGTTGATTTTTTTCATTGCCGCAGCAAGTTTGTTGGCTTTTGCTGTAGCTTCTGCCGTGGCTTGTTGTGTTTCTGCTTTTAATCTTTCTTCCTGTGCAGCTTTAGCTTTTGCAAGAGCGGCATCGTCAGAATAATAAATACCGTCTACTACCCGTTCCGGGTGTTCGGCCGCAAGCTTTGCGTTTTTTTCTTTATCGGCTTGCGTCATGACATTTTCAGTATTGACATCAGATACGTCATTAACAGGTGTCATTGTCTTATATTCTTTTAAAGACTGCTCTTGTGACGCAATAACTTTCTCTGTTTCTTCTTTTTTTGCCTTAACATTTTTAATGAGAGTTTCAAGGTTAGCAACGTCTTGGATAACTTGCGGATCAGCATGTTCACCTTGCAGCTTCTCCCGTACTGCTGCCAGTAATGTTTCTGACTCTTGCAGTTGTTGTACTAATTTTTCCAACGTACTTTTGTTGATTCCAACGGACTCTTCCAGTTCTTTAATTTTCTTGTTTATCTCTGTTTGTGTCATAAGGTATCATCACCCCTATTCTCTGAGACCACCATGGTTGATAACAGAAGGCAAAGTATTACCGTTAAAGTCTGCCCACTGATCACCCCATGCTGACACATCGATGTGGACATTTTCTGTCCCCGGCTGTTCCCAGTTCATGCCAAGACCTATTGACGTTCCAAAATTAAGGAATTCATCTGTTAAGGTACCTTTACCGTAACTGTCTGTAGTAAGAGTACCCTCTGCACCTGAACCGTAGTCGTTGCAGTCAAATTTCCATCCTGTACCGTGAGAATGTTCGCCTGGTTCATGATCTCCGTTAGTAACTGCTGCTATAACCAGAGGCTTTCCTGTTTTATTATAAAACCACTGCCCCAACACGTCCATTGCGTTTAGTGTTTTGGCTTGTGCACCCGCCCATGACGTTCGACCGGGCTGTTGTTCTATCCAGTAAGTACCGTATCCGCCACCGTTCATAAGCTTAAATCCGGCAGCAGATACAGTCGTATAGGAAATGTTGATGCCGCCGCCTGAAGTTTTAGTGCCTTGATATCTGTAAACATAGTCCCAGTTACTGCCTATACTGCTTATACTAATCTCTGTACCTTGATCTCCTGTTTCTTGGGAACCGTTTCTCCACGTATGTGCTGCTGCTTGGGTGGTACTGTCAACAGCTATGGCAACGTGTCCTGACTTTCTGTGAAGAATATCACCACGTTGGATACTTTTGCTAATCGCAGAGTAATCATATTTCTTCCAGTCACCCAGTGCTTGCAGATCTTCCCAGAGAGTATCACACGTGCCTGCGTAGCCACGTTTGCCTATAGCGTCAAAGCCACCTGCCTTCAACGCGTAATAAACAAAGGATGAACAGTCATAGTCAGGACCTGTTCTGTTCTCTTGAGAATAGCCGTGACTTTGATCGTTTGCAGTGGCAACAGCCCATGCAACCATTGCTTCAACACCTGCACTTGAAGATCCTGAAGGTTTTGTACCTGGCGTTCCTGTATTGTTAATAGCGGAGAAGTCTGTTCCACCGGCATAGCCAAGTTCAGCTGCTGAGAGTTGATGCCCTGGATCCTGATTCCAGTTACCTTCACGTGCCTGAATCTCTGCAGCAGCAGTCTTAATACCTTCAACGTATTTAAGATGCGCTGACGTTGTTGCCGTGTCGCCATTAAACGCAATGGTTGCTTTATCTCTTAACAGTCCAAGATAAACATCTTTTGTTGCTTCGTCAGGCGTCCAGATACCGTCAGTAAAGTTTTCGGGATCAGCTGCAGCAGTTTCGGAGTACTTCTTTTTAGCTTCAGCTTTTTCATCTTCGTTAGTATAAGATATGCCTTGTTGTTGACACCATGCTGCAAATTGTTGTTCCTGAAATGCTGATATCTTCTTGTTAACGTACTCAAGTTCGATTTCGTCTTGTGACTGAACAGCAATACCGGCAGCTTTTAATGCCTTCTCTTCTGCTTCCTTGTAAAGTTGTGCATAAGTTTCAGACATGACCCACTCCGGCACATGATCGCCTACAGTCACCAGATCAGGGTACACAGGCTCACAAGGAGTTTTACCTTTTGGCAGTTTGATAATCCTGGAGTGATCGGAACCTACGGGTTCTACAATGACACCGACACCTTTCTGACCTGATGCTTCTGTTATTCTTTTAACAGCCTTACTCATCGCTTCTTCTGTCTTTTTTGCGCCGGCAGAAGAGTTGGCTTTGGTATCGGCATGACCGCCTTCTGCTTCTGTTTTGTTGGTGTCCCATTCTCTCATGTTGTACTTCTTGACATATTCCAGTGCTTTTTTTGCATGTTCTTCGGCGTAATCACCGGAAAGGATTATCAGGATGGAACGTGTTGCTGAGTCTTTATCATCGTCTGTAGAGTCCCACATTTTTTCTTTTAACATTGACACAGCTTTATTATACTTTTCACTGTGCAGGGCTGTTAAAATAGCTTGAATACCGTCGCCCGGAGATGAAAACGCACACCATTCACTGTCCTGATCAAGACTGGTAAGAGACTTGTCATAAGGAAATTTCCAGTAATTATACTTGCCGAAATTGGCAGATGAGTTTGTTCCTCTGACCATTGCTATACTTGCACCTATGCTTGTGGGAATCATAGGTTTTTTTGAGTCTTTCCTAAATCTCTCATTGATATTTTCCAGTAACCACTGAACAAAATCGCTTTCAGGAAAAACAGTCACACCACTTGATATGGTTGTAGGGTTAACATTGTAACAGTCTCTTGGTTCTCCCGTAGTATTTTGTTGAGCAGCCGCCGCTTGTTGTTCAGGAGTAGGATTTTTATAATAAGTGTTAAGATCTGCACCTTCCTGTATTCTTGCTACGATATCTTCTTCTTTAATACCGTAACGTTGATACAACGCTTCTTTTGAAAGGTCGATATCACCTTTATCTATCCTCTTAAGAACTTCGTTACTAAGAGTCTTGTACTTTTCATTTTCTGCCAAGACAGCGTAAGCAGCATTAATGTCAGCGCAGTAACCTGTAGTCATAAGATAAGTTGTGTCATTATTTGAGTAATGACAACCGCAAGGTGATATCACGTCAGTAGGATCGGTTATTGCACAAGCGTCACCTTCATCAAGACGTCTTGCCTTGAGCTGTTCATAGACGACTGCAATTTTTTCTTGTTGTTGTTTTTTGACTTTAGACAGATCGGTTGCGGAACTTTCTTCCTGTGCGTTCTGCCACTTGGCAAACTCATTTTTTGTAATGATAACTTGTATGTTCTGTTCTGACATTGTATTGTAAACAAAGGTTAAGGTACTGTCTGTGCTTGACCATTCCTGTCCGTTAAGAAGTGAAAAAGCCTGCCTTTGTTTTTCTGCGGAGAGTCTATATCCCTTTCTGACATCTTCAAGGAAACTGACAGCGTATACGTCTGTTACTGTTTTCTGTGCCATTAGTACTCACCTGCGTCTTTAGCCCAGTTTTGGGAGTCTTTACCCCAAACTTTATGTTCAAGGATACTTTCCTTGACAAGTTCCTTATACGCATCTTTAACAGATTTTTCGTAATCACGCAGGGATTCTTGTCTGTTAAGAATAGTATAATCCCACTGCTCTTCTCTGCGTTGTTTTTTAAGATTATGATAAGTAGTGGCACGAATTGTAAGATACTTGCCTTCTTCGTCAGGTTCGTCTTCTTTATAGTAAAAGTCACCGTTCATCAAAATATCGCCTGTACTGTCAAACATAAAGTCAAAAGGATGCACCATTCTGTGTAATCTTAACACCTGATATCAACCTTCCTTTCCGTTAGTGTTGACCTGGAAAACTGCAACGGCGTTACGCAATGTTATCCTAACTGATACCGTGTTATCATTAACTTTCGTGCAGCGCAGGCTTTCTATGTTACTGCCTACTAATCTCTGTCTGAGAATCTTGCTGATAACAGACACATTGACATCAGATATCTTTCCAACCAACTCTGTGATAAACCGTTTAGTCCAGAAAAAATTGCTTGCCATTACAAGTTGCACCAGATATTCACCTCCTTTCAGAAAAGATATTACCATCTACAATCTGTACATGTTAACAAAAAAGAGAGATGCTACTTTTACCGAAAAACATCTCTCTTTTTTGTTTCTTTCTCTTAAAAGTCTGCAATTCTTCTGTTTATGTCCTGCAAAAATTTCCAGGTAGTATCATCGCACCCTGTCGGCATTGTTGGAACTTTCTTCGGCAAAAGCGGGCAGTTAATACGTACCTGTTCTTCTGCTGTGTCTTCTTCGTTATCTTCTGACACCACGTTCTTCTTGTGGGTAACTTTGTGTTTCTGAAAAACTTGAACATCAACAGTTTCCTTTATGCCTTCGGTAACAGAAGCGGCTATCTGGGTTAAGATATCTTCGTTATTCGACATGGCGTTTAAACCTTCGTCACTGAATCGTCCCTCAACAGCCATTGCTGCTTGGAGCTTTGTGGCCATAAGAGACAATGCTTGTTCTTGTACGGTATTCTGATAATATAAGAAGTATACCTGCACGTCGTGATTTTGGTTTATTCGCCATGATCTTCTGCTTGCTTGTCTCATCGTGTACAGATTATAAGAAACCTGATAAAACACAATAGTAGTAAAGTCAAGCAGAGTAAGACCGGTCTCTACCAAGGTAGGATTGCAGAATAATACTTGAACGCCATCATCAACTTGTTTCTGAATCCATGCTTCTCTTTCTTGTGGCTTAACAGACGTTGTAAGGACTGCGGTTTTAATACCGAAACTTTCAAGATATCTTGGAACTTTTTCTTTGATATCAGTACGGTTGGTCCAAGAATAATAGACAAGGACGTGTTCCCCCGCAGCAATCTTTTCTTGGCAGATAGACAGAAGTGCGTTTTCCTTTACCCTTGCCGTATTTGAAAGTTCCTCCGGTACCATCAAGATATCGTTAGTTTCGGGATCATAGACGCAAGGTTGTTCGTAAGGTTGATCGGGGTAAACAGACAAAAGCTGAATAACTTGTGATGCTGTGCTGTTTTTACAACCGTGACCAAGAACTTCTCTTGCTCTGTTCTGCAGGTTATTATAAGCACTGTTAAGATCTTCCGGCATTTCCAGAGGAACAGGGATCTCTTCATAACTTGGTAATGCGTCAGCGATATCTTCAAGAGATATGAAAGCAGCGTTTTCTAACAAGAACTTGGTAAACACAAGCGGTGACACACCCGGCATTTCCTTTGTCTGCGCAGTACCTACCTGATTGCCAAGCCTTCCGCGTTCCATTTCAAACCACTGTGACTTTCGTGATACACCGTAATCTCTTGAAAATTCTTGACTGTTACCATACTCATAACCTTCTTTTAACATTTGTTTGGGAAACAGTCTGAACAACAAGTAGTAAATGCCGCTGCAGTAACCGTTAAGCAAAGTTCCTGTAAGTGCAAGGGTGTGTTTGGCTACGCTCATGATATCACCAAACGCTTCACCTTGCAGAGAATCCTTACTCTTTAAAACGTGGATTTCGTCAACGATAACATAATCTACAAAACCCTTGAGATATTTCTTAACGTAACTTGCTATCGGATACTTACGTGGTGCCCTTTGAACAAGACCTTCACCGTTAAGTTCGTCATTGATTGCTGTCATAAGCTGCAGGTCATCGGCAGTTTGTTTTTCCTTGGCAGCTATTCTGTCATAAACAGCTCTTAAGTGTCTTCGTTGTATCCATCCGCCTTGTCTTGGAAGTTTGACCCATCTGTCTTCATGTTCAGGTTTACCGTCATAAAGAGTCTCCTTGGTGCTTGGGCCCCACAAAGGGGTATTACAAACTTTTTGTTCCCATTCTCTGAGGCTTTTATTCCAGACACGAACTGTATTTGTGCACACGATATTGTTGTTCTTTACACTTTCAAACCTGAAACTGTCTTCTGTAAGATAATGTCGCATGGTTCTGCGATATCTGCCTTTACCTTCTTTTGCTTCATAGTAAAGACGTTGACCACAAACAGGACAACAGTAGACGCCGTATCTGTTTGTGCCGGGTACTTTCGCATGCTCTCTCCAGACGGCAGCAGGTCGCATTTCGTAACCAAACTTAGCTGTTTCCTTAGACAGGATTAACCACAAATGTTGATATCTTCTCTTCCCTTTTATCTCAGGCATGAGCGATATCAGATGATTAAAATCTTTAACGATAACAGCTTTTGATCTTGGAGATCTTGTTTCGATTTCACGTTTCCACATCTGAACCAAGTGTGCAGGACACATAACTATGTTAGTCATAAAATCCTTTGGTTTTTTTCTTTTAAAAGCACCAAAGTGGGAATTGACGGCAGCTATAGCTAAACTGGTTTTCTAATTGTTATTAACTCTAGGCTTTTTATCCTAGACTCTGGGAATTACTTCCATTTTCATCGGATAGTCATTTCTATCCCAGTATAGCATATCTTTTTACGTTATCTTACTATCCAATAAGATATCACACACGTAGACCGGTCTCTTGGATCTGTTATTACAAGATCTATGCGTTGCCCCTGAACAGCATCCATGCTGTCCTTCGGTTCTGGTTATCCTTACAGGACTTTCCAGCTTAATACCGATCTTATAATCTTGAACTTACTTGTGTGATTCGTTCAAGACGGCATTAAAGACATCATATTTTCTCTTCATATAAGTTGTTGCTTGACAATAAAGATAATCAAAGAAAGATCTTGCTTGTTTATTGCCTCCGTGAACAAAACCCGTTGCTTTACCATGAGAATTAAACTGCACATGATGATGCACAATATCCTCACTTATTAAGATACATTCGATAGCATGGCACATATCAAATGATGAAGTAAAGCCAAAACGAAGTTGGCCACCATTATAAGATACACAACCGTTACCATCAAAGTATCCTCTAATAAAATGTCGCCATAAGTGCTGTTGCAATTTCCAAGGAAATTTTTTAGTCAATGATTTTCTGGGAACGCAACCCCATGATATCAAATCTTTAACCATTTGCATATCATATACACATAGACGAACTTGGCAACAACCTTCAGGAGCAAAGTTAGGATAAACAATTCTTTCTTTTACAGGAAGTGCAGGCTCAGTACGAATGAAATCTGCTAACGCTTGAACACGATCTTGATCTTTCTTCATAAGACCAAAGTCTAAAGCGTATCTGGATAAACTTATGTCCACACTACCATCAGCCATAATAAAACCAAGCCAGTATGCTTGTTCTTGAGTGTTAATATCATAAAAAGGTCGCCATGTCATGTGATATTTTTTAGGTGGTCTGTCAGTTTGCACAACATTATAACGTTGAAGAATTCTCTGTACATAATTAGTACTTCTGTTAAGTTCTTTAGCGATGTTTTTAATAGAAACGCCTTGCAAATATCTATTTTTTACAGATACTGTTTCGTCATTTTCTATAAACATCTGCGCCTTATTATTAGGATCAGGTTTATTTCTTATTCCCATTTTCTCTAATTTTTGACTTAACTGATTTCTATCAACATTTAATATTTGTGCAATATGACGGATACTGTGTCCTTCATGATATAAACCTATAGCTTGACTAATTATGTCATCGGTATAACCTCTTTGTACATGTACACCGTTCTGCTTCAAAACTGCAGATATAAGTTTACGATTATAACCATACAAAGTTGCTAACTGTGTACAATTTGTACCTTCCTTAAACTTTATTATCAGTTCGACAACGATATCTTCAGGTATTGTCATAATTATCACCTCTTTTTTTATATACCTAAAGATATCATGAATTTTAATATATGTCAAGTACAATACCACTTCCACATTCTGCTACAACAAAGCAAGCACGTTTACCTGCGTTAAAAGCGTTAGTTATTGCCTGAGCTACTGCTGTCTGTGCAGGATACAGTGATATCTTGTCGTTATATTTCATGTAGTCATAGACAACAGACAAATCTTCACAGTAAGGTTCTTCCTGAGGAATAAACATGGGTCTGAAACTTGTTTGGATCTTCTTGGTTAAGACTTCAGAGAACTCCGACAGATAAGCGTCTATACCTTCTACGTCTTTCATGAAGGGACTTGTAAGACCTTCACCCATGGTTATTGTACCATTTTGCAGTCCTGTTTGTAACCTTAAAACTATGTCTTCTACCGCCACGTCAAGGATACCGCAGAAAATACTTTTAATACCTGAGACATATATTGTTGAGGCCGATCTGAAGAAGCTTTCGTTGATAAAGTAGCGCAGAAGATAAGCAGTCCATGACGGCAGGATCGGAACCGGACACATCTTATAAAGTTTGTCATAGACGATATCAAGCAACCGTTGCGGGTAACTGTTATTTATTGTCATAGTATAAAGATCGTCCCATGTTTCATTGTCTTCAAGTTCCGTAAAGGTAAACAGCTTGATTCTCTCTTTGCCGTCCTTAACGTAAGTTTGATCTTTTTTATACAAGACTATGTGAGAATACTCTGAGTCCTGCATGTGACTTACTGTTGACGTCAGTGCTTTTCCTTGTTCTGTAAATCTTGTGTAGCACAACGTGATATCGCACTTCTTTTTGATATCACGTGCTGCAGCTTTAACTGCTGTTGTATAACCGAAAGCTGACATCATGATAACACCGTCATATTGTCGATCATAAGCAGCCATAACCACGTTAAGGGAAGCACCTTTGTTTATGGTAGCATTGTACAAATAAACACCTTCTTTCTGTTTTTACGCCAAGCACTTATAAGTACCGTCAGGTAAAAATGCCGATATTTCTACTCTGTTACTTGTAGTATTAATGATCTGAACTTGATGTGTGTGAGTATCTATGCTTTCTGTAGTATCGGTTTTCTTTACGACCCTGCCTTTAACTACGTGACAATATCCGTCTCCTTCTTCTACAATACCGTCAAGACAACCGCTTGTCAAGATTAAGCCAAGTTGCCCTATATTAAAAGGAAGCAGTGGACGTACCTGACTGTTACCAAGTTTTTCTACCTTTTGATCCTTCCAAAATTCAGCTGTACACTTACTGAGATTGTGCAGTTCAACAAGTTCGGCTTCGTTAAGTTCGGAACCTCTGAAACGTTTGATATCAACAGCTCTGTCGGGAAGTTTAATGGTACCAAGATCCGGCAAGATATCAAGCTTGGTGTAGTTAAAAGGCATGTTTCTGAACTTGGCATACATTTCCATATCCAAGTTTTCGATCCGTAACGGTACGGCAAGTTTCTGACAAATAACGTAGACGGCAGAGTTGGCTTCATTGTCTGTAAAGATTTTAAAGTTATGATAGTTCTTGGCAAGATGGACACAGATCTCTGTGTAGAAACGATAATATGGGATAACGTAGATTAACCAACCGTCAGGGCGCAGATAATCTGCCGCCTTAAACAGCAGTTCTCTTTCTGCCTTGACATAAGAGCCGGCTTTTATCTCTCTGCCGGCAGTTATTGCAGGAGAACACACTACAATATCAAAGCAGGTGTTGGAGATGGCACACCCCTTTAATTCCCCGTAAATAACCCTGCGATAATAGTTCCTGTCATATCTGTCAAGACATTTTGCACTGTCAAGGCCGTAAATGTCAACTTTCCTGTCATTCTCAAGAAACTTCTGTGCAAGGTTTTTTGTTCTGCAACACATTTCGAAGACGTTAACTTTGTCATGCCTCCACTTAACGGCTTTACAGAAGTCTTCTATGACAGAAGTACTGACAGAGTCCTTTGTTGTGTAGGGAGAAAACCAACAGTTTCTGCAGTTGCGATCATAGTCATAATAAGAGACTCTTTCGTATTTCTTGGCTTCAATCCACGGATCAAGCGGGCCTGTTATCATCCTTATGATCTCCAGAAGTTCATCTACTGTTTGTACGTTGTCAATACGTTTCTTGATAATGGGCAACAGCACCTGTAACGCCAGTAGTGGCGATACGTCACCTTCCCTGATATAGCGTGACTCTTCTACGACCATGGCAAGATCGATAAAAGCGTTATTAAAAGAGTTGAGAACATGTTTAACTTCAAGGTCTGTACGATCCCTGTTCTTTTTCCCTTCAGCTTCACGTTCTTCTCTCTTTCGTAAAGTATCAACTTCCTTATCAAGTTTAGTTTGCAAGTTCTTAAGTCTTATAAAAGACTCATAAAGATAGTGCATTGGCAACAGCAATTTTTCTCTCTCCTTTCCTCCCCTTATAAAAATTACGTCTAATAATCAAGGTACAATTGGTAGTCATCACCAAAGAACGCTTTTGCAGTTCTGTGCGCAAACACAGAAAGATCTTCCGATACTATTCTCCCGTCAGGAAAGACCACGTAACAAATCCCTGTTAAGTAGCGAAGCTTTTCGTTCCCTATACAAGTTGAGACGAAGACGGAATCTGGGGTCAAAATCTCACTGACAGCTGTCAGGAAGTTGTCATACCCTACTGAGTCATCTTCGTTCAGATCTTCGTTAAGGAAAGATATGTCACCGTAAGCACCGAAAGCATGCCATACTTGACCCTCTATTGTCTTGCTGAAATCTTCAACAGGATCTTCACAAGACAACCTTTTAAACAGTTGTTGATATCTTTCTTCATCCGTAACCTTAAAATAGTTCGTGCGTGTTGCACCGTACCAATTAGCCATAATAATCTCTCCTCTCAGATTAGCTGTAAAAAGTTTCTGTTAAACAAGAACGAATATAATTAGCAGTCTGTTTTGTCTAACATTAGTCATCTGGCTTTTTCTCCTTAAAAAAGGCGACAAA
>Ga0247609_10002650_pt1 | contig 18767 bp, 32 predicted proteins | sample 172DNAGHGlowgp2_FD_193487 | JGI IMG/M metagenome (GOLD analysis project Ga0247609, IMG submission 193487) | Sheep rumen microbial communities from Palmerston North, Manawatu-Wanganui, New Zealand - 1728 DNA GHGlow gp2 | ecosystem: Host-associated > Mammals > Digestive system > Stomach > Rumen ...
AAATGTATAGCACCCTCCCCACCCTATATCAACCTTTAAAATATTACAAAAAATTTCATAAACCTGTTGACAACGAGTACAAGTAAGTGCTATAATATAAGAGCAAGTAAAATAAGAAGGGAGAAATTAAGAATGGAGAAAAAAGTAAGACTTGCAGAACGAATGATGAAATTTTTAGTAGCAGAGTACATCAGAGAAATTAAGGAAGAAGGAGAAATAATTGATTTAGAAGATTTCCTAGAATCACGAAACAAGAATTGGATTTGTGATGAAGATTATGTAGAGTTAGGAAATAGAATCAATGAACAAATAAGAAAGGAGAATTTAAAATAATGTATTTAGGAAATGAAGAAAAAAAGAAAATAGAAGAATATCTAGCTTCTAAAGGAATGAAAAATTTTAAATGGTACACTCTAGTTAATAATTGGGGAGTAACTTATGATGATGGAGCAAAACAATTTGATAGCAGATTCTTGGAGAACTTATATGGAGCTAGACCAATGGTATTTAAAACAACTTATTCAATGAAAGAAGAATTTTCATTTGTAACAATAGGTGGAAGAATGAGAGAAAAGACAGACAAGCTTGTAGAAGAAATTGATTTATACTTAAATAAAGTAGTATCAAAGAAGGGAGTCAAATAATATGATTAACATTCACAATCATCAAGTAGAATTAGAAGGAACTCGTGATGAGTTACATGAGAACATGATGGATTTCATAATATTTTTAATAACAAACAAAGAAGGAAGCGATTACAAAAAAGTATTTAGTCCTGATGGAATGCTTCGTGGATTATATACTGCTTGTTCAACAAAACAAAGTCTATACAAGGATTTATTAGAATGCAACAAGAAAGTACTATCAGATATAGAATCAGGAAAATTTAAATTAGTATATAAAGAGATAGGTCACGATATAGAAATACCAACAATGAAGATAGATTTAGGAAGTGAGAAAGATGAATAACGTAGATAAATTTTTAAAAGATGGAGTAAAAGAAGAATTTATAAAAGCAATAAATGAAGAATTAGATTATGCTGGTAATCAATTTAATATTGAAAAATTTTTAAATGAACAAGTCAAGCCTATTTTATCAGAAGATGAAAGAGTCATATTGAGGAATATAAAAGGAAAGCCAAAATATATTGCAAGAGAAGAAGATTATCGTTTAATGGCTTATGATGAAGTTGAAAAAAATGAAACAAGAAGAATCTATGATAATGGGAGAGAAATGTCTAGTTTTGCACATTTATTTCAATTTATCAAAGAGGGAGAAGAGTACGAAATAAGAGAGTTATTAGGAGAATAATATGTTACAAATTAAAGAAAATATAAATTTAGAGAATTTGAAGAAAATCGGATTTGTTTACGAAGATGGTTATTATGTATGGCGAGATAGGTTAGAGTGGGAATATATTGAAATTTGTGAATTGACAAGAAGAATAACTGTTAGTGGAGATGAATTTGCTTCTGAACTTATGTTTGATTTAATTAAAGCTAATATTATAGAAAAAGAGCAAGAACGGAGAAGAATACGCTATTGAGGAACTCTTGAAAGGAGAGTAAAATGTATTGTTATTTTTGTGAACAAAGTGATTATGGTATAAAACCAACTCAGTTATATCTTGAAGAAAATAAATGCGAACCATTAGGAGAACTCGTAGTTAAAGAAACGATAATAATTGAAGGGCAGTATTGTCCAAAATGTCGGTAGAAAATTAAAACCCACAACGGAGAAGAATATAAGATAGAGGAGTTGATAAAATGACTAGAGATTACAAAAGAGAATACGAGAATTTCCAAAAATTAGGTAAAAAACAATGGAAAGCTTCGTTAGATATAGAATATAGTAATAAACTTATAAAGATATTAGAGAAGAAGAATATAACCTTTTCCGATTGGATTAGAGAAAGAATAAGACTAGCTAAATAGCTAGTCTTTTCTATTTTATCTTTTGTAGAAACCTTTATATAAGAAAGGAGAAAATGAATATGTGGGAACACACTCATAATGCCTATAATAATTATACTACTATTTACTCCATGGAGCAATAGGAACTTCAAAAGCTTCAGTATAAAGAGCTTCACGAGTTACATAAAGTTCATCACACCAAGCACCACTAAACACAAAACCTATTTTATTAGTACCGATTGCTTGAGAATAAGAAGAAAGAGTAGTACCTCTAGAAACAGGGATTCCATTATGGAATATTTTCCAAGTACCATTATCATAAAATACTACTGCACAATGTGTCCATTTAGGATTTTTACATTCATCTAAATACCAATTTTTAGCAGAAGCATAAGATTTAAAATTAGAAGCAGAAGTTCCACCTAGTGAAAAATCTAACTCATATCTATCAGAGCTATATCTAACGAAAGCACTGCTCATATAACTATTAGTATTTTTTATAGCGATTGGAGAATCTAGACCTGTTAAAATAGTTCCTGCTGAAGTTCTTTTCTGCCACCATTCAATAGTTAAATTATTTTGAGTTATTACAGAGTTATTATAACCAACACCTTCTATATAAACTGAAGGATTAGGATTAGCAGAATTATCTCCTCTACCACATTGTTCAAATTTTCCATTAACATCAAAAGTTAAAGCTCTTACTTGAGTAATAGTACCTATACCAATTTCATCATTAATATTTCCGTTTAAGTGCATTAAAAGAGTAGCATTTTGTGAAACTCTATTTACAGGGTAATAAATTGTTTTAGCAAGATTATTTTCATCTCCAACATAACCTTTTTTAATAAGTCTTGCTTGATTAGGAATAATAACTTGATTACCTGTAGTTTGTCCATAAGAAAATGTACCTGTACCATCATTATAATAAAGTTTATTTTCAACTAAATCAAATAAACAAGCAACATTATTTTCATCAATAACAGGAATAAAATCTCTAATCAGATTATTTTGAGAATCATAAATCTTGCAAGAATAAAATTTCATAGAGATATGCTTAGCAGTTCCACCAAGAGAAGTAAATAGATAACACCACCATTCACTATTTAAAGAAGTAGCAATAGTAGTTGAATCTACTAAAACATTTGTATCAACTTTGCATTCTCCATTATCATTCAAATAAGCAGTATGTCTATTAGTATCAGCAGGAAGTGCTTGACTTGCAGAAAAAGAATTTCCATAAGCAAATTTAAAGTTACCTGAATCCAATCCGAATAAACAACAACCAACAGAATTACAACTTCCGATTATTCCATAAGATTCAGATGATGGAGTTGCAGTAAGTGCAAAATCTATAATCATTTTAATATTATCATTAATAACTTTAGTATTAATAAATTGTGTTCCTGAACTTTCAATATAATCAACAGGAGTATATTTTACATCAACTCCTTGATAAATTTTTCTAACTCTACGAGCAAGATTATTAACACCAATATAAGTTTTCATAAAATCACTCCTTTATTCATATTGATAATAAACACTTCCTGTAGCAAGTGTACTTACTCCGTGGAGTTAAATCATTAGTTCCGTAAGTAATTTCAGGAATAGTTAAATCTGCAATTCCTGAAGCAACAGGAACAAAGTTACCATTAACACGAATATAGTTAATAGTATTAGTAAGAAGTGAAGAAGAAACAACACCTGTAAAGACTCTATGATTAGAAGTACCTGTAATTAAAACTGCTTCTCCTGATGAAACATCAATAAACTCCGAGTAAGTAATATTAGAATAAGTAACTAAAGACATAATTATTTGAGAAATAGTTGTATAAGTAACAGGATTTCCACCATTTTCGCCATAAGTAATAGTACAACCACTAGGTAGTGCATAAAGACCATCATCTGCATTTAAAATATCAAAAGTACCTGCAGTTACAATATTTATTGCACTACCACCACTACCACCACCTGTTGCAATTGTTTTAACAAGTGAAGGAGTATAAGTTTCAGGAGTATCAAAGTTACATACTAAAGTTGTGCAGTTTGCAGGAATAGTGAATTGTTCATTTGTAGCTTCATAACCATCTGCAGAACAACCTATTAGATTATCACCTACATCAAGAAATGCAACTAATCTATTTTGTGAGCCACCCTTACCTGAAATAGTAAATACATCTCCTTCTTTTACAGGTAAGATAATATAACTATTATCAGTTGTAGGAATAGGAGTTAAATCAACTTGTGACCCAATATTTACTCCTGTTCTAATGTAACCATCTTTTATTAAATCATAATTATAAAGTGCTTTTCCATTCTTTAGGAAAGTAACATTATGTTCTAAATAATCTACTCTATCAGGAAGTGAGCCAAAATCTCTATAAACTTCATCAATAGCATTTTGAACTGCTTCAGAATTTGGAACTTTATTTTCATCTCCCGAAAGAGTATCTTCTATATAATCATTTGGAGTAGCAACCCACTTTGAGTCTAAAGAATTATACTCTACGCATTGGAAATAACCATAGAATTTATTTTCTAATTCATTATAATAAACTATATTTCCTGTATCAAATAAAATATTAGTCATTCCATCATCATAGATTGGAAAATTACATTCATAAAATCCTGTTTCTAAAGTTTGAGCTAAAGGAGTTCCATTTATTACTATTGCACCTGTACTTTGAAGTTCAACATTACCTTCAAATTGTGAAACTGAAGTTGTTTCAAGATGGTCAATTTTATCTTGAAGATGAGCAACTTGTCTATCAAGATTAAAGATGTTTTGAGTATTTAATGCAATTTGATGTTCTAATCCATCAATAGATTTATATGAAATTCTTACTAAACTTTTTGGAGAATTTAATTCAGTATTAACTACAAATTTTTTAGCATTTTCAGGCATTTCATAAACTGCATTTTCTGCAGTTTCTGCACCTTCTGACATTTCTATTATTTTATTATCTTCATCTAATACACATCTTAAAAGTAAACGTGGAGATGGAGAAGTACCTGTAAGTCTAATTAGTTCTCCTTCATTAACATCAATAATTGCATAGCACATACCTGAATTTTCTTCAGGAGTTAAATCAACTTCTTGACCAATTTGGTAACCATCTTCTATAGCATAACCATTTACAAAATAAGAAGTCAAATCAGTTTCAACTTCTATTGTTTTAAGAAGTTCTTCAACATAGTCATTTAAATCTTTAATAATTTGTTCAAGAGCCGTTTTAAATTCTTCATCTAAATCTTCAACGTGTTTGCAAAGCCATAGTAGTTGCTCTTCATAAGACATAGCAACTCTATATGAAGTAGGTATTTTTCCAATCTTACTCCAAAATGGTATTTGTGGAAACATTCTTCCAAATAACATAAAATCATCTCCTTATAAAATTAAAATAAACCAAAGAATAATGAATTACAAGCTTCAATAATATCTTTATCAGTAGCTATAACAATTTCTCTAAATTGCTGAATTAATTTTTGAGCAGTAGTCATTACACCTGAATTTCCCTTCATAGTTCTACTAAACGTTTCATCTCTACTATCAGATTTTTCTCCTGAATAACTTCCACTAGAATTACGAGTAGAATCATTTTCCTGATTTTGAGTATTAGAAGCAGAAGTTTCTGAATTAATAGAGCTTTCAGTTTCATTAGCAGTAGTAGAAGAAGCATAAGCTCCGAGCTAAAATATTTTCTTTACTAATTTCTCCGCTGTGGTGTATCTGAATTTACGATTAATCCTGAAGCATTATCAGTTGACTCTGAAGTAGTTGTACCTTCATTTGTAATTTCTCCTTCATTATGAACTGCTTCTGCACCTGTAGTAGAAGAAGTATTATTTTCAGTTCCTTCAATATTTCTAGTGTAACTTTCAACATAATCTACATTTACTAAAGGGTCATATTCAATATATTTAGACCATATAAGAGGAAGTTTTTCTTCCATCAGTTCATTCATTTTAACTTTTGCAAAATGCTGAAATAACCAAGGAGTTTCATAACCTATTTCTCTCATATAATAATGGTCTACAATCTTTTTAGCAAGTTTTTCTTTACTCCAATTTGAAGCTTCCTGAATCCTTGCAATTTGTTCAGGAGATAAATAATCAGAAAGTTCATAAGAAGAAAACCAAGATTCTACTTCATTTCTACCATAGAGATTACATACATCTCTTAATTGAATTGTATAATCTGCCATCTTTTAAATCACTTCCTTTGCTATTTCTTTTTCTCTTATATCATCTAATCTTACAATAGAATCAGTTGTTTTAATTACATTGAATAAATCAGAACGAACTTTAACATCAATTGCATTTTCTCCTGTAAGACCAAAATATTCATTAAATTCTTTACAAGCTTGTTTTCTAGTTTGAAGTCTAGCTTGTAGATTTAAATTAACTAATTCATTATTAGAAGAAGCTTCAGATTCAACTAATCTTTCTTTCTTTTCAGAAGCAATATTATCAATACCTAAAAATGTTAAAGCTTCATTCCATATTTGTTGTTTATAAAGCATTATCTTATCTGCAATAAATGGAGCTTCAGTTTTAATAGCTTCAATAGAATCAGAACCTAGTTGTTTTTTATCTGCATAAATAATAGGCTCATTTCCATTATATTTATTATATAGATTTTCCATTGTTAATTTTAATGATTCATCTCCACGAATAATCAAAGGAGTTTTTTGAGCCTTTATATTAACATCGCAAGTTCTTTCTGCTTCATATAAACGAAGTGCAAAAAGCTCCATAGTACCGAGCCGTAGGAATTTTTTCAATATTATTTTTTACTAAAATACAAGCTTCATATTCAGTTTGATTTGGAATTAGACCAGTATAAAGTTTTCTATTTTCCTGAAATCCATCAAAAGAAAAGCAATTTAATGAAGAAGGTAATCCATAAATATTAACCTGACCATTAGTACAACATTTAGTATTAATGAAACCATACTCTTCAGTTTTTAAAAGTGAAGCTTCTCCAAAATAGTATAAGCATAATTCAAGAAAATCTGCATTCATTGATTGAGGTAAATTAATCCACTCAAATTGAGTTAAAGCAACTTGCTTAAATCTATTTAGGTAATCAAAGTAAGTATTATCATTTACTAATGCACTATCAATAAAGTTATAATTATTTTTAAAAACTCCTCTTCCACCTTTAATAGATTTTCCACCAAAATTTTTCTTCATTTTTCCACCACCTTTTAAATAACAATACTATTTGTTTGAGAATAATCTCTAAACGTATTATAGTTATGCCAAAAAGTAATTCCTTCTTCTAATTGTTTTTTATATTTATTTAAATCTGCTTCAGGAATTAAAGTTCCTTCTATATTAGGAAGTAATAACTTTACAAAGTTCCAATTAGTTCTACCATTAATATTAGGAATTTTTAATTCATTTACTTTATAACCATACATTGAAAAATAATCATCAATAATTTTTGCAAATTCATTTTTAATTGATTTTTGGTAAAAGAAGAAACCATTCATATCTCCTGCTATATTTATATTTGCACCATTTATTAAGCCACGTGAAGAATTTGCTTCCATTCCATGTTGATAATTAATCATTAAATTATCTTTGATTTTAGAAAGTCCTGATAAAACACTTCCATAGCTTATAGCTCCATCAATTACTTCTCCTGATTTTACATCTTCTCTTCCACTATTTGCTAAATTTAATCCACTTATTGCTTCTATTGCTCCCATAGCAATATTACCATTTAGATTAAGACCATTTTGAGAAAGCCAATTTTGATAATTATCTATATTCCAATTTAGAGTATGGAATTTTCCACCAATTAATCCTTCAGATTCATCATAACCTTGATTTTGTGTATACATTTGTGGAGTAAGCTTTATTGAAACTCCGTTGAGTAGGTATACCACCAATTTGAAACTCACAATCATTAGAAGTAAATTTTTCATATTGGTAAACATTAGAAGTTCCATTATTATTTGAAACTAACATATAACAATAAGGGTAAGTAAGAAGTTTATTATTTTTTGGAATATACCCATCAATAGAATAAGGCTTATTAATATTAATAGTATGATATTTAGGAGAAGCTTCTCCATCATATTCATAAAACAATACTATTGTAGGGTCATCAGGGTCATATACTTCATGTAAAGTTCCTGAAGTAAATAAATTATATGGAACTGCATAGATTTCTCTAATACATTTTCTACCACCTGTACCTACGATATTATTATCAAAAGTATCAAATAATTTTATTAATTGATAACTAGTCATACATACATATATAAAACCATAGTGCATTATTCCACCAAGATTAACAAATGAATGATTTTTATCAAGTATTGTAGAATCATAAGGCTCTTCAGTTATTACCATATATACATAACTATCATAAGTATTATCATACTGATAATTATTAACAACATATTCTCCTGATTCTAAAACTTCAGGGTAAGTATGCTTTCCAATAGTATCATCGTTTACGTGTTCTCTTTCAACAAAGCTTCTTTTATAAATAAAATCAAATTGCCAAGTTTGGAATACATCAGTATCAATATAAATATTAGTCATACCATCATTTACATATTCAAGTTTAGTAATGTAAGCATAATAATATTTATTTGAGTAATCAGGATTTTTATAAATACAATAATTATACTTTTCAACATCATCAAATACTCCGAGGGTAACGAATTACTTTATCTTTTCTTTGATAACTAAAATCTTCAAGAACTAAACCTGTAAGATTTTCAAAAAAAGTAGTTTGTGCATTTACATCACTAAATGTTAATTGATTAGAAGGAGTTAAATCTAATCTTACTAATTTAACATAACTATCTCTTGTTAAAGTAGACATTATATACCTTCTTTCTATTTAAAAATAGGAAGGAAGTAAATCCTTCCTTCCTAGTTATAAATTATATTTTTAAGTTGAAGCTTCTACTTCTACTGATAATGTATCAGTTAATGAAGTTTCAGCAGTTGCAGTAATTGTAACTGCATTAGTTGTTTTAGCAACACCTGTAATTTCAACTTCTCTATCAGAGATTTTTCTTACTGAAGCTTTAGTAGAATCTCCTGATGTAAATGTAACTTCTGATGTAGCATTAAATGGAGTAGGTACTAAAGTTCTAATAACTTTTTCTCCAACCTTTAGTGTAATAGCAGAATCATCTGCAAATTCAATCTTTGTTGCTTTAACTACGGGAGCAGAAGTTGTAAATACAACTGCATTAGCAAATAATGAATAGTTATACATCTTAACCATATTTAAGTAGAATTGCCATGTGCGGTTATTTGGGTTGTAGAATTCATCAGTTGCTCTTTCTTGTTCTTTAATTCTAAACCAAGAAGAATCTGCCATTATACCTACAATTTCACTTCCATCATAGATTTTAGTATCTCCATCATAAACATCAAAGTTATCTACTTCAATTACTCTACCATAAAGGTCAGTTTTTGACATATTAAATGCAGAAGCAAGTACATCTACATCTAATTCAGTTGAAACATCAGCTCTAATTAAGAATACAATGTCATCAGGATTAGACCATGTTACAACTGCATTACCATAACCACCAACTTTATACCAAGCATTGTAATCTGAAGATGGGAATTGGAAATGTTTATAAAGTTTTCTAGCTTCTTTTACAAAAGCTTTTGCAGTAGCTTCAGAAGAAACTGCAGAAATTGTTTTATAAACAACATTATTTCCTGCATAAGCAGAAGAAACTAATGCTTTAGTTAATCTAAAGTCATCAATGTATGCTCCGTTATATAAAGCAGAAACTAATCCATCGACGAATTCATTAAGTTTTTCCCAAGAAGTAAAAGCATCACGAATTTTTTGTCTAGTTGCAGTTACAACATATTGTAAATCTGAATTTACTTCAGTATATTGTACTTTAACATCTGCTTCATATTTTGCTAGTAATCCTGCAAAATCATCTACGTTAAATTTACGAGCCTTAATAGGATTAATAAAGATTTCTTGACCAATAGCACCTAAAGGAATTCTATCTCCTTGAAGTCTTGCTAGTGGATTATTATAAATCTTTGATTCAATTCTAGTGTAAACAATTCTTTTAATTAAAACATTAAAGAATTCATTTGCAACATTTGGATTTTCTAAAATTGCATTTGCAAATTTTGTGATGTCAGAATCAGGGTAAATTTGGTCTATGTATCTATGATAAAGTGTATCTGATTCAATAGAAGTTTCTCTAATCAAGTTTAGAGCAGTTCTAAAACCTTCTTTTATTGCCATTATTATCATCTCCTATAATATTATTTGAAAATAAATTACCTTATTTTCTTAAATATATTATACTAAAAAGTTACCATTCTTATCAAGAGTTTTTCTAAAGTCAATAACAGGCTTTCCATTATCTTTTAAATCCTTTGGAACTTCTTTTTTTGGCTCTTCAGGAGCAACTGAAACTTGCATAAGTAAATTTCCATTTACTTTTTGGAGCATATCATTTCTCTTTTTTAATTCTTCAATGTTCTTATCTCTAGAAGATATATCTTCATTCATTTTGGAATTATCATTTATTAAAGTTGCAATATCATCTAAAATTAGATTTCCTTTTTCATCTCCAACTTTTGTTAAGATTTCATCAACTTTTGTTTGAAATTCATCTTTAGTCATTATTTAACATCTCCTTTACATAATACTCTATAAAGCTTTAGATATAAATCTTCTCCATATAGGTAATTATTAATGTGAGCGATATCACGAGGTAATAATCCATATTCTAGATTAACTAATATATGAATATCTTCTGATGGATTATCTATCTTTTTAGGGTTATTTATGCGATTATATATCTTATCTATTAAGGCTTGACCTTCTTTATAACATGATAAATATTGAATAGTTAAATCTTCTATTCCTGATTGAAGCTTGATAAATTGAATCTTTATTATATTTCTTATATATGCTATATATTTTTCATAGTCAACATAAGAAATATTTATGTCAACATTACCTTCTATTCCTGATATTTTTCCTTTTGATGATTTCTGCCATATCTTAAATTTTTCTTTATCTATAGTCGCATTTTCATTCCATAAAGCCAACCACTTTGGAATTTTATCTACTTCTTTTTCATCTATATAATTTTTAAAAAAGTCAAAGTTTGCATATATCATAGATATATAACCTGCAGTTTGCATTTTTTCTATTGCAATTTTACATATATTAGTAATTGTATTTTTATTTAAAGCGTTATGTTTATCTTTATAACCATCAGAATCTTCCATATCTATTGCTATTGGGTATCTTGTTAAGTCTTTATATTCATTAATTTCTTTTAGGAAAAATGAACATTCTTCTTTTGCAGTTTCTTCATCTACTGCATAAGAATAATAGTAAAATCCAAAAGGAATATCATTTTCAATACAACCTTTTGTATTTTCTTTGAATCTTTTATCTATTCCTTTTCTACCATAAGTTACCCTTATCATTATGAAGTCAACTTCTGATTTTACTTTTTTAAAATCTATTTTTCCATTAAATTCTGAAATATCTATTCCTTTAAATTCTTTTTTATTTTCCATCTTTATTCTCCTTTAGTTCAGTTGTAAACTGATTTAATACTTTTTCTAAAAACTTCTGAAAAGATTTAGGAATTGGAAGTTTACATTTAATCATATTTTTCATGATTGAAAGTAGTTCAAAAATGACAAATAATAAATTAAATAAAATTCCTATTCCTACTTCTTTTATAGGAAGTATTTCTAATGCTTCTTTTGGAATAAATCCGATTAGATTTATTCCTGATTCATAATCTATTAAATAAAAGAAAATGATTGAAATTAACATTCCTACTTTTCTTATTATTCCATCAATACCTATATTTGAATTTATTTTTCTTTCACGAATTGCACGAAGGATTCCAAAAATTGTATCTAAAGTTATTACTATTACTAATACTTTAACGAAAGCTAAATTTAAAATATAATAAAAGAATTGCATAATATCATCTCCTTATAGATGTATTATACAATTCTTATTAAAAGCTTTCAATGTTCTTCTTTAGTTTCTCTTCCTTGATTGTAAATTCAGTTTCCTTTAGTATAATACCACCTTTAACATGAGAATAAGTAAGTTTTCCACCACAGGTAAAACCTGTTTTGAAATTTTCCCAAGTTACAAAATCATAACAAGTCTTTGGTAATCCTGCACAAGTTATCTTAATCTGATTATCTATTTCTTCAATGTAACATTTTTGTCTTATAAATTTTGCTCTAGTAAATACTCCTTCACATTTCCATGCTCCAAGTCTTACATCATCTATATCGCAAAACTTTTTAAGTTCTTCTACAGGAAGTAACGAGTGAAGAGAATCAGTATCAGAATAGCAAAATAAATCTTCTCCGTATTTTTCTAGCGAATAATCAGTAATTGATTGAGCAGTTCTTATTGTCTTTTCTCTTGCGTAAGCAGTTGTAAAAGCTCCGTATTGGAAGATATAATCCTTCTTTTATCTCTTCTTCATTCATCTTATAGTGAACAACTCCATCTTCTATTACAGGGTGTTTGCTTCCTACTATTAAAGATGTAGCAAATTTTCCATATAAGGAATTAAGCATTAATTTAGCAAGTGTTCTTTGTCCTTTGTTTCCTTCTTTAGTTGCTTTAATTTTTCTTTCAATCCATTTATCTATATACTCATCAAATATTCCTTCTTTTTGCTTAAATTTCCAACCACATATATATTTTAGATTGATTACATCATATTGTTCTAAAAATAATTTTAAATCAACTGATGTTAATACTAAACATATTGGCTCATCTCCTGAATCTCTTATGTATTCATTTGATAAAAATATTCTTGATTTCTTAATTTGGATTGTAGGAATTTTATTCTTCTTTATTCTGAATTCACATACTATCATCTGCATATATAAAGGGTAAATTTTATCTTCTTTATATTCTCCTTCATAATACAAAGGCTCTCCATAAGGCATAGGCTTGTATCTTAATACATACGGATATAGCGAATTTACATCAAGTACCGAGCCATTACCTACTTCTTTTTCTTTGTATAAAGGATTCAAATATGTGAATCCGCCCTTTGTAACCTTTTCTTAAATCTTCATCAGTTTCTAATGATAACTTCGGGAATAAATGCTCAAATTTATTTTTTCCTATTATTTCCTTAAAATCATGAAGAGCATTTGAGCCTTGTGTCATCTTTGTTAGCTTTTCAGAAAAAATTACATTTAAAGCTTTAGCAACTATAACAACATCATTTGTAATATAATCTTTTTCTTCTTTTGTTAGTTCGTGATTTTCATCTCTCTTTTGTAAATAATCAAGTTCTAATTTTGATTCTTTTAAATTAAAACTCTTTGCTATTTCCTTTACTGAAAATGGTATAATCTTTAGAGAATCATATATAGTGACTTTTACTGCTTTTTTCTTTGATTTCTTGAAGTATATTTTTAATTCATAAAACATTCCCATATCTGATATGATAGTTGTAAATGTTTTATCTTTAATATCAGATTTTGATTCTGCATAAGTAAATCCATTTTCTAGTAAATAACAAATTATAAATTCTGAATCGAATTTTAAGTTGTGAAAATATAATGTAGCATTTCCTGATTTTTTACACCAAGAAATAAAACTTTCTATATTATTTCCGTACTCGATATGTTCTTCATTTCCGATTTCACAAATCGCCCAAGCCCATACGTAAGTTCTATCTTCATACCAAGTAGCAGTTTCAAAATCTGCAGTATATTTCAAAAATATCACTCCACTTTGAAACACTATTGCAGTTTAGATTCATCAACTCCTAAATCATAAGCTAAATTGTTAAATTCATCTTGAGTAAAATTTTCATCATAAAAAGTAAAAACATCCATTCCTAAAGCAGAGTTTGAAATTAGTTTGTAGAATTCTTCAGGATTTCTTATCTTCTTTAATTGTGAAATCAATTTTTCATAATTATCATAACTTTTATATCTTTCTAAAGCTTCTAGATAATTTTTCTTGAATCTTATATTTGCTCTTGTATAGTAATCTTCACTTCCTAGTCTATGAATCCTCTTTCGTAGTTCCTCAAATCTAGTAAGGTCAGTTGCTCTTTCAAGCATTTGTATATTTGTTGTATTTAACATTTCTTCAAGTTGTCTTGCTCTCTCTGAACCCATTTCATACCTTGAAGCTCCTGCATTTGAATAAGGAGAAGGCTCTTTAAGTTGTTGTAATTCCTCTTTAAGCTTCTTCTCCCTGATTCTCTGCTCTTTTAATAGTTCTTTATGCTCCCATTTAGTTAGCATAAATCCACCTTCCGTTACATATAAATCTTCTGCTCCTTCTTTATTAAATCTCTTTAAAGAGTTTATCATTCGATTTAATTCTTTACGAGAGAGGATTGAAGATTTTGCTTCTTTATAATCTATTAAGCCGAGGTAAATATGCTTCTTCTCCAAGTTCTTGAAGTGATGAAAGCTTCTTATTGTATTCTGCAACTGCTTTTCCAAGTTTTATGTAATCCGATTTCTTCCACCTTATTTTTGCCATATTTATCACTCCTAACTTTTAGAAGATATAACTGCACAAAGTAAAAATCCAAAAATAAACCCTACTATAAAACCACCTAAAAAACTCCACATAAGAACATCTCCTTTTTAAAATGATAAAAAGTCAATCTTTACTGAAGGATTTGCATACAATTTTCTTTTCTTTGATATAACTTCAATTAAGAATCCCCTTTTTTCTATTTTATTATATAATAAAATAAGAAAGAAATCATCTTTAAGTAATCTTGTTCCATATCTATTTTCAAATTTATATGTTTCAATCTTTTTAAATTCTGAAGATTCTTTAATGAATTTATCTCGATATTTCTTTGATGAAAAATAAAATTTTAAGTCCTGAATCCTATATGTATATAGTGTTTCATCTAAATCATAATATATTCCTCTTTTTGTTACCAATTTAAATCAACTCCTAAAGAATTTCAAAACCTAAAGCTTTATTTGGAGAATTTGGTACATCTACTTTAATAATCTTCATTTCTATACCTTCATCTAATTCTTTTTCTCCATCAAAATCTCCTAGATATGAACGTAAATTCATAGCAAAGCTCATGCTTCCTGTTGCATAAGATTTTCCGTTATCATCAATTAAGATACAACTTACTGTAGTTTGTGAATCTTTAATTATTTCTCCTGTATCTTCATCAAAAATAGGCTCTTTTAAAGGCTTTTTAAAGAATCTGATTAATACTCCCTTAACTCTTATTAAATCCCCAACACAATCATTTAACTTATAATCAACATGAGATTGTAGATTGAATAACAATTTTCTATCTTTGATATTTGATAGTGTTGTAACTTCAACATTAGAGTTTGCTCTTGAATTACTAAATCCTAATACATTTACTTCCTCATCATTTGTAATCATTAATTCATTGTTTTCTTGTTCCATATTGAACACTCCTTCTCTTATTTAAAGCATAAGTGCTAAAATTTATAATAAAACTAAAGCAGAAAGAAACAAGTTAAATTTTTTGCCTTAGTCTATTACCTAAATCTTCGATACTCTTTAAGTAATACTTGCTCAATCCTATTGTAAGCAACTTCTCGAGCCATCTTTTTATTTGTAAAGTTTGAAAATCTTCTTAAATCATCTGCTTCTGCATTAACTATAAGATTTTTAGGAGTACCTTTTTTCCATAAATTAATAATATCTAAATCGTGCATTATAACAACTCCACCTTTGTTTTAATTGATTCTTTTTCTACTTCTGATATTCCTATTAGCTTTAATAAAATGTTACTCTTTGTTTCGTAATAACATTTTAAAGATATGTATTCTTTGGAATATAAATCTTCAAGCTTTTCTAAATCTTCATATATGCTATTAATATTACCTAAAAGGTCTAAATCCATTTTTTATCATCTCCTTAATTTTTATAATAGAGAATTTGAATTTTAATGTCAACATTTTTAAAAACTTTTTTCAAAAATTTTTACAATAAAGTTACATAATTTATTTTATGTATTGCTATTTAGTAAACTATTAATATATAATGAAGTTGCGAGTAAAGAAGTTAAATGTAAAGTAACCTGTTATACATTTCCAACGTGAAGAGCGGGTATAATAGGTGGTGTAGTGGAATACTGCTTTACAACTTCTTTTACTTGCAATTTTAAATTGGAAAGAAGTGATATTTTGCATTTTTATAATTATGATAAAATATTATCTTATAATTGTCCTGTTAATATATTGGTAGGAGAAAGAGGTGTTCGGTAAAACCTACGGATTTAAAAAATATGTTATTAATCGTTTCTTAAAGAAAAAAGAAAAATTTCTTTATATTAGAAGATATGATAATGAATTAAAGTCAGTTTTTGCAAAACCTTTTTTCTCTGATATACAAAATGAATTTCCTAATCATAAACTTTATACGAAACATAGAAATTTTTATGTTGATGATGAAGTTATTGGATTTGGTAAAAGACTTACTGAAGCACAAGATTTAAAATCAGTTACTTTTGATGATATTAAAATTATTGTGTTTGATGAATATGCAATAGAAAAAAATAAAAGATATTACCTTCCTCAAGAACGGAATGATTATTGCTCGGACTTCTTGATTCGGTTATTAGAAATAGAAGTGATATAAAAATATTCTTCCTTATGAATGCAGTTGAAGGAATTGAATTTTCTCCTCTATTTTCATTTTTTGGATTATCTCTTCCTTATAATAATGATATAAAACTTTTTAAAGATAATTTGGTGTTAGTTCAATATATGAATAATGAAGAGTTTAGAAAAGAACGTGAAGAAACTTTGATTCGGTAAACTTATGAAACGGAACTAGATATTCTGATTATGCAATGGAAAATAAAGTGCTTGATAAAAATAATGACTTTATTGGAAAAAAGTCAGGAACTGCAAGATTTACTTTTGCTTTTATTTATAACGGAGAAACTTATGGAATATGGAATGATTATAAACAAGGTCGAGTTTTTATTTCTTATGATTATTTAAAGGAAACTCCATATCTTTTTTCAATGTCGCTTTCGGATTCTAAACCTAATATTATGATGATTAAATCCCTGAAAAAATATAAATTTTGGAAAAATTTCATAGAAAATTTTTCGCTTCGGTATCGTTTATTTTGAATCACAAAAAATAAAACATAATTTTTATGAACTTTTGAAAATTGTTAAAACGTTGACATAAAAAGGAAAATGGAAATGGAAAATGGAATTTCAATTTTTGATATTGATTTTTGTTTTGCTTAATGTTATTATATTTATATCATAGGTTGTGGCTAACCTAGAATTATATCATTTGTTATTACCCCAAAAGTTTTATAATTACTCAATCTTTTGTTGATTCTACAAAAGAAAAAAGAGCTAGAATTTTTATTCTAGCTCTTAAATTTTACCAATATAATGTTAAATTTCTTGTCAATTTTGATATTTCATCATTATATAAATTTCTTTCAAAATTGCTTGATAAATTTTCCTTAATTTCATCAAGTTGCTTTTGTATTTCTTCTTTTTTCTTCAATGTATCGTTATATATGTTATATAGTCTTTTTGCTTCTTCTTCTACATTTTCAACGTAAGTTGGAATTGTTATATTGTACTTGCTTTTTACTTCATCATTTTCTATTGAAAATTCAAAATCATATTTTAACTTATCAATTGATATTCTAAAATATCTTTTGTCGCTGTTCCACTCGCTAGTTGGTTGAAAATATAAATAAAATCGATTGTAAGATGGTTCATCAGTATAATTAAATATACTTTCAATTTGCTTTTTAAATATTTCTTCAATTTCTTTCTTTCTTTTATCTCCAATATTTTTTGATTCATATTTTTTGTAAACTTCTTTATAAATTTTCATTAACTCATTATGTACTACTACATATAAATTATTTTTTAATATGTTGCTTGTAATTTGTGTGATTTTAATTCGCTTGTCAATTTCTGATATTTTTTCTTTAAATTCATCACTTGTAATATTTTTGTCATAATATTGGTCTTTTATTGCTTCTCTTTCCGCTATTAGCTTTCTTTCTTTTTCATTTGTAAGTTTTAATTTTTCATAATCTTTCATTTTCTTTTGCTCCTTTCTAATTATCAAAATATTTTCCATCTTTTGTGAACTCTTCATCTAATTGTAATAAATAATCTTCCGCTTGTGATTCAAAATATTCATCATCTTCAATTTTTGCATAACCGACACTCTTTAACTTACAATTTATATGAGTTATTTTTTCTCTTAATTCCTTATCAATATTGATTGAAACATTTTCTTCATCTTCATAATTTATTACAAAATTTTCACAATAAGTGTATAAGCTATTATGTGGATTTTGTCTTACTTCAAAATTGATATTTTTATAAATTCCGTCAAATTCAACTAATAATCCGCTTCCTTGTGAATAGCTAAAATCATAAAGAAGTCTAATATTAGTTACTTTATTAAAAATAGAATTCAATTCCTCTTTTGCTAGTTCTTCCAACTCTTCATATAAAAATGTTTCACAATAAAATTCAAATTGTGATTGAATTTCTTCTTTTAATATCTTCTTTTGAACTTTGCCTTCTAACTCATTAAATTTGAACAATTGAACTTTTACTTCTTTCATTTTCTTCAACTCCTTTCTTATTCTTTTATATTATAACATAAACGAGTACACGTTGTCAACCATTCTATTACTATTTATTCATTATAATTTCTTATGAATAGTTGTTTATTCATTATTTATTGTTTATTAATTTTTTCTTATGATTTGTTGTTTATTCATTATTTTTATTAATGACACGAACAAAAACTCAATTGGGGAACGAGTGTTCGTATCAGTAAGGTGCTATACATTT
>Ga0247609_10002652_pt1 | contig 18766 bp, 15 predicted proteins | sample 172DNAGHGlowgp2_FD_193487 | JGI IMG/M metagenome (GOLD analysis project Ga0247609, IMG submission 193487) | Sheep rumen microbial communities from Palmerston North, Manawatu-Wanganui, New Zealand - 1728 DNA GHGlow gp2 | ecosystem: Host-associated > Mammals > Digestive system > Stomach > Rumen ...
ATTCTCAATTCATGATGGCAGACCCCTCGATAGCCTTGAACACCTTTGCCAGCGTCATGTTCAGGTTCTCGTCCTCTTCGCAGTGCTTGCACACATTCTGGAAGAGTTGGGAGGGAAGGATGAAGAAACCCTTCTCCGCCACCATCATGTCGCGCGCCTCTTCTGCTTCCTCGTCGCTCATGGCAGCATAGTCAAAGCCCTCCACACCTGCCTCTGCCTGCAACTTGTTGATGTAGTCGGTCAGATTCTCCGAAATGAAACGATAGAACAGAAAGTTAAATTATTGGATTTTTTTGGCAGTACCCTTTTCTTGCCGTAACTTTGCACTCAAAATAAAAAACAGGATGGATATGAAAAGATTGATTTGGATTGGGATAATCGCCTTCTTCTGCTTGCAGGGAATGGCACAGACAACAAATAAGACGGTGGTGGTCAAGAAGCCTACGACGACAAAGCAGACGGTGAAAAAGCCCGTTGCAACCAAAACGACGACAACTTCGAAGACCGCAACAGCAAAGCCAACAACGACAAAACCAACAACGGCACAAACAGCGGGGAACGGCAAGACAGACAAGACGGCATTCAATGAGAAGACTGCTGCGAGCAATCAGGCTCAGAAGGAAAGTGCAGCTTTGCAGCAATCTACGGGCTATCTGTACAATGCACCTCTACCCTACTTACCACAGAAACTGGATGTGCTGTTCATCGGCAATTCGTTCTCTATCGACACCAGTGCGGCACTGCCTTCCATTCTAAGTTCGCTGGGCATCAACAACGTGAATGTGTATGTGCTCTACAAAGGTGGCTGTTCGATGAAGCAGCACTATGAGTTTTACAAAAGCGGAGAGAAGGTGTATGAACTGTATCGCTATAACAGTCAAGGGGAGGTGCAGTTGGAGAAGGCGACCAGCATAAAAGAGGCGATGCAACGATTCCCCTATGATGTGGTGGTGTGGCAGCAGTATTCGTTGGAATCAGGTGATTATACGACTTATGAACCTTATCTGTCAAAACTGATTCAGGCATACAACATCACGAAACTGGCGGCTCGCACTACGTATGCCTTCAACGAGACCTGGGCGTATGCCTCCAATGCTAAGAACCTGACGAGATACAAGAATCAGAAGAACATGTGGAAGAGTATCTGCACGTCAGTAAGGAAGATGAAGGCTGTATCAGGCATTGACATTATCATTCCATGTGGAACGGCTGTGCAGAATGCCAGAGAGGTGGAGGCACTGAAGGTGGACAACGAACTGACGCGTGACGGCACGCACATCAGCAACTATGCCGGACGATACCTGCTGGCATGCACGTTCTTTGAAAGCATCATCGCCCCCTGCATGAACCGCAGCATCCGTGAGGACAACACCACGTATGGCAAGAGCACGGATGTGGGACAGGTGAACGACACCAACCGACGATTGTTGCAAAACTGTGCGCGTCTGGCTGTGGCTAATAATTACGAAATCAGCGAGTTTGCAGGGCAATAAGTGTTAAACATCATTAAGAAACAAACATTTACGGCTTTTTCTGTCAGTTTTTTCGCTGATAAAGAGTAACTTTGCAACATCTTATTGATAAAGTAACTGATAACGATATGAAAAAAATCATTCTCTCTTTGCTTGTGCTGATGGCATCAGTGGCAAGCGTTCAGGCGCAAGACCTTTTCAAGACCGTACGCGACAACGCTACGAAAGTGGTGAACAACCCAGCATCTTCTGACGAGGAAATTCAGATTAACCAGTTCAAGGTGACTGCCCTGAACTACCTTTCCATGATGGTGCAGAAGCGCGGCTTGAAGAAGGACACTTACTTCTATGACAGCCAGGCTGTGAACATGACTTCGTTCATCACCGACTTCCAGGTCAATCTGGAAAAGGCTCGTGCCATCTCTCCCGCCAAGCGCTTGGAAATCATCAAAATTTATACAGATGCCAGCAAGTTCAACCCCATGTTCAAGGACACAGACAAGGAAAGAGCCAATGCCTATGTGAACGACAAGACCACGATGACTCCTTTCTGCCTTGACACTGACTGGGAAAAAGCTTACGACCAAGCCACCACACTCACCAAGGCTGCGCTGAAGTAGTCGGAGAGTTGAGTTGCTAATTCATCTGCAATGAAAACAATCAAGATCAACCCTGCCGACAATGTGGCGGTTGCCATCGAGCCTCTCAAAAAGGGCGAAAGCATCCACATTGACGGACAAAACATCACGCTGAACGACGACGTTCCAGCTGGACATAAGATTCTCCTCTCCGACCTTGTCGAAGGGGAGAATGTCATCAAATATGGTTACCCCATCGGACATCTGAAGGAAAACCACAAACAAGGTGACTGGATTTGCCATGAACATATCCAGACGAATCTTTCGGGTTTGTTGGATTATGAGTATCAACCTGTTGACAAGAAGGAACTGACCAATCCCGCCTATGAGGAGTGGTTCACCAAAGAGCAACTCACCTTTCAAGGGTATCGCCGCAAGAATGGCGAGGTGGGCATCCGCAACGAAGTGTGGATTGTGCCGACTGTAGGATGCGTGAACGGCATTGTCAACCAATTGGCTGAAAAGCTCAAGCAGGAAGTCAACTCTCAGCTCTCAACTCTCAACTCTCAACTCTCAACTCTCAACTCTCAACTCCCCACCCCTCTCCGCATCGTTGCTTTTCCGCACAACTACGGTTGTTCGCAGCTCTCCGACGACCACGAGAACACCCGCAAGGTGCTGCGCGACCTCGTGTTGCACCCCAATGCCGGTGCCGTGCTTGTGGTGGGTCTGGGATGCGAGAACAACCAGCCCGACAAGTTTGAGGAACTGCTCGGCGACTACGACAAGGAGCGCATCCGCTTCATGGTCAGCCAGAAAGTGGAGGGTGACGAAGTGGAGGAAGGCATGAAGATTCTGCGTGAACTCTATGCCATCGCTTCGAAAGATCAACGTGAGGCGATTCCACTCTCAGAGCTCCGTGTGGGCTTGAAATGTGGCGGTTCTGACGGTTTTTCGGGCATCACAGCCAACCCGCTCTTGGGCGTGTTCAGCGACTTCATCGTGAGTCAAGGTGGCACCACCGTGCTCACCGAGGTGCCTGAGATGTTCGGTGCAGAAACCATCCTGATGAACCGTTGCGAGAATCGTGCATTGTTCGATGAAACCGTGCATCTCGTCAACGATTTCAAGCAATATTTCCTGTCGCATGGTGAACCAGTGGGTGAAAACCCGTCACCGGGCAACAAGGCTGGCGGCATCTCCACACTGGAAGAGAAAGCGCTGGGTTGCACACAGAAATGTGGCAAGAGTGCCGTGAAGGGTGTGTTGCCCTATGGCGAGCGTCTTTCCGTGAAGGGGCTGAACCTGCTTTCCGCACCCGGCAATGACCTTGTGGCATCCACCGCTTTGGCTTCATCTGGATGTCATATCGTGCTCTTCACAACGGGACGAGGCACACCATTCGGCACCTTCGTTCCCACGCTGAAAGTGAGCACAAACTCCACACTCGCCAAGAACAAACCCACTTGGATTGACTTCAATGCAGGTACCATCGTTGAAGGTGAACCAATGGTTGAGGTATTTAAGCGTTTCTGTCAGAAAGTCATAGCGATAGCAAGTGGAGAACTGACATGGAACGAAAAGAAGAACTATCAAGAAATCGCCATCTTCAAGAATGGTGTAACACTATAGTGAAGAATGAGAAAATGAAAGAATGAGAAAATGAAAGCTTTAAGTCCGCTCATCGTATTCCTTGTGCTCTATCTGGTCACCAGCATCATTGCGCAGGATTTCTACAAGGTGCCCATCGCCGTGGCATTCTTGGTCAGTGCCACTTATGCCCTATTGACCGTTAGAGGCACGATGAACGAACGCATCAAGATCTTTGCCAAGGGCGCAGGAAACTCGACGATGGTGCTGATGCTTGCCATCTTCATCCTCGCCGGTGCTTTTGCCGCTTCTGCCAAGACGATGGGTGCAGTGGATGCGACGGTGAATCTCGCCTTGAAATACTTGCCTGAACAAGCCATCTTGCCAAGCATCTTCTTGGCTTCATGCTTCATCTCATTGAGCATCGGCACCAGTTGTGGCACCATTGCCGCACTCGTCCCCTTGACTGTGGGCATCGCTCAGCAGTCAGACATCTCTACCCCTTTGATGATTGGCCTTGTGGTGGGTGGCACTTACTTCGGCGACAACCTCTCCTTCATCAGCGACACCACCATCGTGGCAACACAGACACAGGGGTGCAGCATGAAGGACAAATTCCGTGTGAACATCCGCATTGTGGCACCCGTCGCCCTGCTCATGCTCATCGTCTATTTCTTCTTGGGCGAAAGTGCCAGCACTCCTGCAGAGGTGGGTGAGGCGAATTTCTGGTTGGTTCTCCCCTATCTGGCTGTCGTCATCCTTGCCATCTGTGGCGTGAACGTCTTGCTGAGTTTGGGCATCGGCATTCTCCTCACAGGCATCATCGGCATGGTGATGGGCACGTATGACGTATTTGGCTGGTTTGCTGCCATGAACGAGGGCATGATGGGTATGTCTGAACTCATCATCGTCACGATTCTTGCTGGCGGCATGCTCGAAATCATTCGCCACAACGGGGGGATTGACCTCATCATCAAGGCCATGACACGCAACATCCAGAGCAAACGGGCTGGCGAAATGAGCATTGCGGCACTCACCTGCCTTGTCAATGTATGTACCGCCAACAATACGGTAGCCATCATCACGACTGGCCCCATTGCAAAAGACATTGCCCAACGGTTCCACATTGATTCCCGCAAGTCTGCCTCCATCCTTGACACCGCTTCCTGCTTCACGCAAGGACTCCTCCCCTATGGAGCGCAAGTGCTGATTGCAGCAGGATTGTCCGAAGTGAACCCCATCGCCATCATCCCATACCTCTACTACCCTATGCTTATCGGAGTGGCACTCCTCTTGGCGATTCTCTTCCGATATCCGAGGAAATATTCTTGAAGTGCGCTGCGCTAAATGAGAAATGAAAAATGAGAAATGAAAAAGTTAGGTATATTCATTGTATTTGCATTGACGCTTCTGGTCATCACCTCGTGTGAACAGGAGACAGCATATAAAACTTACGAGAACGGACGTCTTCCATACATCCTTGACGTGCCTGAGACATGGGAGATGGATGAGTCTAACCCGCTTTTCATCAAGTTCCTCAATGCCGACCACACCCTTTCCATCAGTTGTGAAATCGGTGAATTCACGTTGATTCCCGAAGAGCATTTCGAGGCATTCTACGATTTCCTCTACGAGGAGCATGAAGACTCCATCTTCAACAAGGCGAGCATCCAGAAGACTGACAGTCTCTACATCCTCAACTGGAAGGGTAAAGAGGGTGTCTATGTGTTTGACGGCTCCAAAACCATGAACGGTTATCTGTGTGGTATCCAAGTAGCCGCCACCGCTGAAAGGCTCGAAGAGGGACAAGCCATCTTCCAACACGTGTTTGAAAGCATACGCCCCAACCCCTACTTCATGGCACCTTCCCACCACCAAGAGGACAACAACGACGATTTCTAAGAAAAAGTGGTCTATATCACCACAAAACAGCTAAACGAGAAAAAATTATTGTTTTTCGATAATTTTTTCTCGTTTTTATTTGGAAGTTATTAAAAGATGTTTTACCTTTGCACCGAAAATAATTATCGAAAGACGATAAATGAGTCAAATAAAACGATAAAATTCATAATAATACATTAATAATAATAATAACAACCAAAACAAAGAAACTTATGAAAAAGAAATTTAACTTGTATTGCGGGTTGCTGATTGCAGCTATCGTATTTGGCATCGGTATTTCTATGTTCCAAACTTGTTACTACATGTACACAGGAGGTAAGGCTGGCATAGAATTAGCAAAGAGTGATAGGGAAACGGGTGTAAAGAGAGAACCCCTCTGGGCTTTCAACATGATGAATCAGATGGTGCCTGTGGAGATGATGCGGAAAAATCCATTGGAGATGTCTGAGGACAGCATCGTGAATCTGAAAACTGGTGAGAAAATGCCTATTCAAACCGTTGTGGGCATCGTCTGGACAAAGGATGCTGGAAACAGAATGATGATTTTATCTGGCATCGGTCATTTCAATTGGGTCTTCCTCATTGTATTTTTTGTGGCATTCATCAAGTTTGTCATTGGAGTGAATAAGGGGCGCCTCTTTGAGAAGAGTATGGAGAAGCAATTGACTTGGGGAGGTTGGGCTGTACTCGGCATGTACGTTTTAAGTTGGGTGACAGTACTAATCAACCATATTATGAATGTACAGACTTTTGAGTTTGCTGACTACAACCAACTCATCATGCAGACACCTGACACTGCCCTGCTCTATTCTGCTTTCGGCATGCTGTTGATGGGACAGATTTTCAAGATTGGACGAACCATGAAGGAGGAGCAGGAGTTGACGATTTGAGAATTAATAATTGACGGTTGAGAATTGATAATTGATAATTAAAAACATTGCAGATTATGAAAAAGAATCGTGTTTTATGGGCTTGCTTCATTCTGATAGCAATGGTGGTTGTTGCTGTATTGGGAGTAGTCCTTTACCAACTTCTGACAGGTGACGAAGTGACTACCAACACATGGTGCTTCATAACCATAGCTGCTTGCAGCCTTGTGAACACCTATTTTATTCTTTCTCACAATCAAAGAACACCGGAACTATGATTATAGTGAATTTAGATGTAATGATGGCTCGACGCAAGATGTCGTCGGGTGAATTGGCTGAAAAGATTGGCATCACGCAAGCAAACTTGTCGGTGCTGAAAACAGGAAAGGCGAAGGCTGTGCGTTTCTCCACTCTGGAGGCTATCTGCAAGGTGCTGGATTGCCAACCAGGAGATATTTTAGAGTTTAGAGATTAGAGTTTAGAGATTAGAGTTTGAGATATGAAGAAAGTATTATATCCTATTTTAGCTGTGATTGTATTCTTCACGATACAAGTTATCGCAGGAGTGGGTATGGCAGTCATAACCATCGCCAAGAACCCCTCCATGTTTAAGACGATTGCACAGTCAGGAGACATCAATGCGATAACGAACAATATGCTCACAGGTGATACACTTCCCTGGACACTCATTCTAAGTGGCATTGCAACAGTCGGTGTCATCGCCGCATTGAATATGATTCATTGGAAAAGTGTGATGAACGTCAAGATGATTGACTGGAAAGTCTGCTGGTTAGCGATACTCGGAGCTGTGATGGTCATCTTCTACACAGATTTATTGTCTGAGTTCATGGAGTTTCCGGACGAAATGGGGGAAATCTTCAACAGCATGGCTTGCTCTGTGGTGGGTGCGTTGTCCATTGGCATTATTGGTCCGATAGTGGAAGAATTCATCTTCCGCGAGGCGATTCTCGGATGGATGCTTAGAGGGGGTGTGAACAAATGGGTGGCTATCACTGCGAGCGCGATAGTGTTTGGCCTTATCCATGCAAACCCTGCACAGATTCCTTTTGCCACGGTGATTGGTTTTATCTTCGGCATCATATACTATAAAACGGGAAATATCGTTATTACAAGTATTCTGCATATCCTGAACAACAGCACGGCTGTGTTGCTGATGGTTCTGCAAGGAGAAGAGGCGGAAGATACAAAGTTAGGAGACTTGCTGGGTGGTCCCGTGATGTCTCTTGCTATCTGCATACCGTTACTTGCCGTTGGCGTTAACTGCCTCAGGGTGTTCTGGAAGGAATCTCGCACTGAGCATTTTCCAACACCCCAACCTGAACAGACTGAAACAATTCTTATCACTCAAGAAACTGAAACTACAAATCCAAACCTCATAAACGATGAAACAGTTCTTTAAGTATGTATGCGCCACGGTAGTGGGCATCTTATTGGTGGTTGCCATCATTACCATTCTCTCCATCATGAGTTTAGTGGGCATGGCATCCATGGGCAGTGTGACTGCCAACGTGAAAGACAACAGCGTGCTGGTCATCCGGTTGGAGGGCAGCATCAGCGAACGTAGCGAAGAGAACCCGCTGGGCGACCTGCTGGGCAATTCCGCACTGACCGAGCAGGGACTAGATGACATTCTGAAAGCCGTCGAACATGCCAAGACGGATTCGAAGGTGAAGGGCATCTATCTGGAAGCTGGCGCTTTTGCCGGTGCAATGCCTGCCTCGTTGCAGAGCATCCGCAAGGCTTTGCTCGACTTCAAAAAAGAGGGTAAATTCATCGTAGCCTATGGCAATGAATATACACAGGGTGCTTACTACCTCTGTTCTGCTGCCGACTCTGTGATTATCAATCCTCAAGGCATGATAGACTGGAGCGGTATGAGCAGCACCGTGGTGTACTATAAAGATTTGCTTCAAAAGGTGGGCGTGGATATGCAGGTGGTGAAAGTGGGCACGTACAAGAGTGCTGTGGAGCCTTTCCTGCTCAATGAGATGAGCGATGCCAACCGTGAGCAGATAGAGACTTATGACAATGAAATCTGGAGTGAAATCACCAAGGCGGTGAGCAAGAGTCGCGGCATCAGTGAGGCAAAACTGAACGAGCTGGCAGACTCCATGATGCTGCTGCGTGAGGCAACCGTCTATAAGAAGGAGAAACTGGTGGACAAGATTGCTTACAGCGATGCCGTGAAGCAGACAATTGCCAACATGATGAAGGTGAACAGTCCTGACGACTACAACACCATCTCGGTGAAAGATCTTGCAGGTGTGGCAAACAATGAACCGAAGGGCATCAGCGGTGATGTGGTGGCTGTGTATTATGCAGTGGGCGACATTGTGGAGGAAGCTACTTCTGACTGGAACTACGAACCTGAAATTGTTGGAAGGAAAGTGTGCAAGGACTTGCAGAAACTGGCTGACGATGATGATGTGAAGGCCGTGGTGCTGCGTGTCAATTCTGGTGGCGGTTCGGCTTATGCAAGCGAACAGATTTGGCATCAAGTGATGAACATCAAGACCAACAAGCCCATCGTGGTGAGCATGGGTGATATGGCTGCATCGGGCGGTTACTACATCAGTTGTGCTGCTGACTACATCTATGCAGAACCCACAACCATCACGGGCTCCATCGGTATCTTCGGCATGTTCCCCAATGCTGGCGAACTGCTGAACAACACGCTGGGTGTGCATTTCAGCACGGTGAAAACAAACCAGTTCTCAGATTTTGGCGATGTGTCACGCCCATTCACCGAACAGGAACGTGCGCTTGCTCAAAGGTACATCAACAACGGTTATGAACTCTTCACGAAGCGTTGTGCAGACGGCAGAAAGATGAAGCAAGACGACATCAAGAAGATTGGTGAAGGTCGTGTGTGGACAGGTGTTCATGCCAAGCAGATTGGATTGGTGGATGAGTTGGGTGGACTCGACGCTGCCATTGCCAAGGCGAAGAAATTGGCAAAACTCGACGAGGCTTCCATCATGAACTATCCCGCAAAGAGCAACGTGCTTGACCAACTCATGGAGGAGATGCAGGGCAACAGTTATGCTGACAAGCAACTCAAACAAGCTCTCGGTGACTACTACCCTATCTTCACCGATTTGAAGAACATTGGTCAAAAGACAGGCATCCAAGCAAGCATGCCCTACTTCTTGAAGTTCAGACTTTAAGCCCCCTCCGACTCCCCCAATGGGGAGGGAGAGCCATTCGGGATGTAAGTTTGAAATGAACAGGGAAAAGTGAAAAATTTGCTACCGCACATGTACGTCAACTATTGGCGAACTGCTGCGGTAGCAAATTTTTTTACTTTTCAATTATCACTTGTACCTTCTTTTACCTCACTGGTGAGATGATATAAGTATAGGTGTAATCTTTGTATGGCATCTGATACTCTTGACGTGGCCATGCACCCCATGAGTTCACACAACCCACACCCATACTGCGGGCAGCAATGTGAAGGTCGGTGAAAGGACGTTCGATGAGGTCACCGCTATGCCATTGTGCCTTGTTGCGGGCAGGTTGGAGGTCATCCTCTGTGTAGTTGAGGGCTTGCATCTCGAGTGGCTCAACACCTTCGAAACGGAGTCCTTTACCAGCTTTGTTAGTGATGTTCCAATAGCGCACCTGAGTCTTTGTACCAGTCTCCTGCGGACGCACGTAACCCCAGAACTGCTCAGCCACCGTCTGTTTCCAGACACCAAGATTCTGGCTGTTGTTGCGGTCAATGTAATTCTCATGAGGTCCCTTTCCGTAATATTCAATCTGTGAGAATTCTTTTGGCATCTGCATCTGCATACCAAAGCGCAACAACTGAGGCATGTTCTTGGCTTCAGGATTGGTGGTCAGCTCTTGCTTCACCACAAGCTGTCCAGCAGGAGTCATTGTGTAAGTGAGTTTCACATTTGCCTCCACTGCCTGTATGTTGTAGTCTGCAGTCACCACATAGTTAGCACCATCCTGCTTGATGTTGAATCCTTTACGCTCCAGACGAGGGTGTTGCCAAGCTGCCAAACGATTCTGCATGCCAGCACCAAAGTCATTATCGGTGCATGCTCGCCAAAAGTCAGGAATGAGCTCGGCATCGTCGGTCATCATGGGTGTGCCATCCACATCAATGTATGCCACATATCCTGTGCGCTTGTTAAAGGTCACCTTCACACCATTGGCTGAAAGCACGGCAAATACAGCACGGTCATCGAGCGTCACACCAGCAGGAGTTGTCTTGGCTTTCTTATCAGCCACTGGTTGTGCTGTGATAGCCTCAATTGTTGGGAAGGTGTAAGGAGTCAGTTCGAACTGCTGATGAGCAATGACGGTGCCAGCCTTCAAAAGTGAGTCATTCGTGTTCTGCTTGAACTCGAAATTCACGAGGATTTCCTTGCCTTTATACTCTTCATTGGTGAAGGCATTCTTGATAGCAGCAATTTCAATTGTCGCTTTCTTCTGTGGAGCAATGACTGGCAATGATGCGTCTTGTGCCTCTGCAATCTTCTTGCCATCAACAACAATGTCATAACTGAGTTTTGCGTAATCGAGTGGACGGAAGAAGTTTTCGTTGTAGATTTCCAATTTACCAGCTTTAGCGTCAACAAGTGTTGCCCAAATATTCTGGTAGTAGTACTGAATCTCATAGGCATGAGGGTTAGGCTCACGATCAGGATTGATGACACCATTACAGTTGAAGTTGTTGTCCGAAGCAGGGAAACGTCCGTAGTCACCACCATAGGTCCAGATGGGCTTGCCAGTAATCTTGCTCTTGCCACGAAGACCCTGGTCGATGAAGTCCCAAATATAACCACCCTGATAGTTGGGAATACGACGAATCAAATCCCAATACTCCTTGAAACCACCTGCTGAGTTACCCATCGTATGGGAATATTCACACTGAATCAATGGACGGGCATTACCTTCCTTGCAATATCTTTCGCAGTGTCCATAATCAGCATACATTGGGCAGTAGATGTCAGTCTTACCCCAGTTTCCCGCTTGCTCATACTGACAAGGACGAGACGAATCATATGCCTTCACAAAGTCATAGGAATCCTCGAAATTCTTTCCATAACCTGCCTCATTACCAAGACTCCACACAATGATACTGGGGTGATTCTTCAGCACATAAATGTTATGGCGCTGACGCTCAATGTGCATATCGTGGAAACGTGGATCCTTACCCAGCGATTTCTCGCCATAACCCATTCCGTGGCTCTCAATATTTGCCTCTGCTGTCACATAGATACCATATTCATCACAAAGCTCATACCAACGTGGGTCATTGGGATAGTGAGAAGTACGCACAGCATTCACATTCAGCTGCTTCATCACCTGAATGTCCTGAATCATGCGGTCAACACTCACCACATAGCCACCATCAGGGTCGAGTTCGTGACGGTCCACACCCTTGATGAGGATGGGCTGACCATTCACCAGAAGTTGCTGGTTTTTAATCTCCACCTTGCGGAAACCCACGCGTTGAGGGATACATTCCAAGAGCTTGATGCCATCATACAGGGAGATGCAGAGATTGTAGAGGTTAGGAGTCTCGGCTGTCCACTTCTGCGGATTGGGGAGGAGAATCTCGGCTGTCCCTACCCCATCCTTCTTGATGGTAAGGTCACCCACTTGCAGAGGAGTGACATCTTTGCCCGATGGGTCGAAAAGCTGAACTTTATAGGTCTTGCCAGCAGCGGCAGGAGCTGTCAACTTGATGGAGAGCTTACCATCCTTGTAGTTATTAGTCAAATCGGGCGTGATGAACACATCGTCAATGTGTACCTGTGGACGTGCATACAGATAGCACTCACGTGCAATGCCACAGAGACGCCAGAAGTCCTGGTCTTCATTCCATGAACCGTCACACCAACGCATCACCTGCATAGCGATGAGATTTTCCTTGCCTGGTGTGATGTATTTCGTGATGTCAAACTCTGCAGCCACCTTCGAATCTTCTGAGTAACCCACATACTTACCGTTCACATAGAGTGTAAGGTTAGACGTGGCAGAACCAATATGGATATACACATTCTCCCCCTTCCAATCAGCTGGAATGGTGAAAGAACGACGATAACTGCCCACATGATTACCCTTGTCCTGCACAACAGGTGGTTCTCCTGTCCAGTCGCTACGCCATGCATAATGGTTGTTCACATAGATAGGATCGCCATAACCATTCAGTTCCCAAATGCCAGGAACAGGCATGGTGCCCCACTTGGAATCGTCATACTTCAACGTGTAGAAGTCAGTTGGACGTTCGTTGGCACTCTCCACCCAATGGAACTTCCACTTGCCTTCAATACTCATGTAACGACTTGACTTCGCCTTTGCGTTGGCTTTGGGCGATTGAGATTGCTGCGCCAATGCTTCGCTCTCATAAGCGAAATAATGCGCAACATCCATCTTACGGTTGATTTCGTTGACATTCGGGTCGCACCACACAGGAGTGTTCTGTGCCTGTGCAGTCAAGGCACCCCATGCCAAAACCGATAACAGAATTGTTTTCACATTCATAGTTAATAATTGGTTTTTTGATTAGTGTATATATTATTTTTTGTAGTTATCGAAGTTATCGGAGTGATCGCTTCGCTCGGAGTTATCGACGTTTGTTATGCTGGTGGGAACTCCTCATGTGCAAGGCCTCGTCGTTAACTTCGTTAACTTCCCCAATTTCCACCCCGGATGGCTCTCTTCCCCAGGGGGAGTCGGGGGGGCTTTTCACATCATTCATGATGATAAGGCTCACCACGCATGATGGTCATTGCCCGATAGAGCTGTTCCACAAAGATGAGACGCACCATCTGATGCGAGAATGTCATCTTGGAGAGTGACATCTTCTCGTTCGCCCGAGCATACACATCCTGCGAGAAACCATAAGGACCACCTATGACAAACACAAGCCGCTTGCTCACCGTCTGCATCTTCTGCTCCATATAGGCAGAGAACTCCACACTTCTCATCTCCTTCCCATGCTCATCCAAAAGCACCACATGGTCACCTCCTTGCAGTTGTTTCAGAATCAGTTCACCCTCCTGTTGCTTCTGCTGCTCAGTGGACAGATTCTTCGTATTCTTCAATTCGGGAATCACCGTGATGTCAAAACCTATATAATGCTTCACACGTCCAGCATAATCATCTATCAACTCCACAAAATGCTTGTTCACCGTCTTTCCTACCAGTATCAAAGTGGCACGCATGGTTAAAAGGTTAAATGGTTAAATGGTTAAAAAGTTAAATTTACTATCTCGAAATATTCTTCACACCCTTCACTGTGCTGAGTTTCTTGATGAGTTGTGTCAGCTGGTTCTGGTCATCAATCATCACCGTCAACTGTCCTGAGAACAATCCATCCTCCGAAGACTGAATGCTCAGTCCACGCATCATCACATTCTTCTCCTTGTTCAGAATCGAAGTGATGTTGCTCACTATACCGATGTCATCGTGTCCCACCACATGCAACGTCACAGGATATTGTTTCGAGCCTTTCCCCGCCCATCGGGCACGGAGCACACGATACCCCATCCGTTCACGTAACAGTTGTGCATTGGGACAATCTTTTCTGTGTACCTTGATTCCACGATTCACTGTCACAAATCCAAACACATCATCACCATATATCGGGTTGCAGCATTTAGCAAGGCTGTAATCCACGCCTTTCAGATTGTTGTCCAGCACCAGCACATCAGCATGTCCTTGTGCATGATCATCTGCCACATTCGCCACAAAGCCGTCAGCACTACGCTGTTCTGTGGAGAAGGCACTCGGATTGGCATCACGCTCCTGCAACTCCTGATACTGCTCAATCACGGTGTTTACATCCAGCACTTCATCAGCAATCGCTCTGTAGAATTCCGACACATGTTTGTAGCCCATCCGTTTGATGAGACGCATCATCAGCGACTCCTCTGGCTCAATCTTCTTGTTCTTGAACTTACGCTCCAATGCCTCTTTCGCAAAGGTCGAGACCTGCATTTCCTGCTCGGTCAAAGACTGACGAATCTTGGCTCTTGCTTTAGGCGTGATGGCAATGTTCAGCCAATCACGCTTCGGCATCTGCTTCTGCGAGGTGAGGATTTCCACTTGGTCACCGCTTTGCAGCTTTGTGCCAATGTGTACGTTCTTTCCGTTCACTTTACCACCCGTGCAATGGGCGCCCACATTCGTATGTATCTGAAAAGCGAAATCCAAAACCGTCGCACCCTTCGGCAACTTGAACAAGTCACCCTTGGGTGTGAACACAAAGACCTCATCACTGTATAAGTCCACTTTGAACCTATCCATCAACTGCTCATCGCTCTCCACCTCATGATGCTCCAAAGCAGAACGGATGTCCTGCAACCAGTCCTCCAACTTTGCACCGCTGTCTTTCACACCCTTATAGCGCCAATGAGCAGCCAGACCTCTCTCCGCAATTTCATCCATCCGCTCTGTGCGAATCTGTATTTCCACCCACTTGCCTTCGGGACCCATCACCGTGATGTGCAGTGATTCATAACCATTCGACTTCGGCACACTCAACCAGTCCCTCAGACGCTTGGGGTTCGGACGGTACATGTCTGTCACAATGCTGAACACCTGCCAGCACTCCTGCTTTTCTTTCTCGGGCGCTGAATCCAAAATCACACGGATGGCAAATAAATCATAAATGCCCTCAAACTGGCACTTCTGCTTCAGCATCTTCTGCCAGATGGAATGGATTGACTTTGTCCTGCCTTTGATGTGGAACTTCAAACCCGCCTCCTTCAATTTCTCCTCCACAGGGGCAATGAAATTGGCAATATAGAGGTCACGCGCCTTACGGGTTGCGCTCAGTTTCTCCTTAATCATGTAATAGACATCAGGCTCCAGATACTTCAGCGACAAATCCTCCAGTTCACGCTTAATCAAGTATAAGCCCAACTTATGCGCCAATGGAGCATACAAGTGCGAAGCCTCAGTCGCCACCCGTCGGCGCTCTTCATCTGTACCCCTATCCTTAATCTGACGCATCAAGTTCACCCTGTCAGCGATGATGATGAAGATGACACGCATATCCTCCGCAAACGACAGGAGCAAGTCACGGAAATTCTCCGTCTCAATGGAAGGATTTTTTGCATACAGTTCATTCACACGCAAGATGCCACGAATGATGTGAGCCACATCTTCACCAAAAACCCGTTTCACCTCCTCCATGTTGATGACACCCACCGCTACACAATTGTGCAGAAGAATGCTCAGAAGAGAAGCACGATTGGGTCCTATCTCCTCAGCAGTGATGACAGCAGTCTGCAAATCAAACAGAATCGGGTTCAATTCAAATTGGTCACGATGCAGCAAGTCCGTCTCAACAGCACGAAACAGAATCTCCTTCACTTTGTGGAAATCATCAGGGTTCAGCACATCCACCACCAACGATTGAAGGCGTTTTATCGTTTCCAGCAACAACACCTTTTCATCTTCCCTTATCGTAGCAAAATTCTCCATATCTGCGTGGTTTTAATCATTCATCCGAATAAATCAGCGGCAAAGATAGACATTTTTAATGAAAAATACTTACCTTTGCAGAAAGAAATCATATTTCCCATGAAAATAGGCATCATACAACATCAATGTGTGAAGGAAGTCGAAAAGAACCTGTCACACATTGAAACAGGAATCAGAGAAGCCGCCCAACAAGGGGCACAACTTATCGTGTTGCAGGAACTGCATAATTCTCTATATTTCTGCCAAACAGAAAACACCAACAATTTTGATTTGGCGGAGAGCATTCCTGGACCATCAACAGAAAAATTCGGAGAGTTTGCAAAGGAACTGAATATCGTGATTGTGACATCCCTGTTTGAGCGCAGAGCGCCAGGTCTCTACCACAACACCGCTGTTGTCATTGAACGCGATGGCACCATTGCTGGCAAGTTCCGAAAGATGCATATTCCCGATGACCCGGCCTATTATGAAAAGTTCTACTTCACCCCTGGCGACCTCGGGTTTCATCCTATTATGACAAGTGTCGGGTGCCTCGGTGTGCAAGTGTGCTGGGATCAGTGGTATCCGGAAGGTGCACGTCTCATGGCTTTACAAGGTGCCCAACTCCTCATCTACCCTACTGCCATCGGTTATGAATCCTCTGACACGAAGGAAGAACAGGAACGTCAACGTGAGGCATGGATGACCGTGCAAAGAGGTCATGCGGTAGCCAATGGAATCCCCGTCATTGCCGTCAACCGTACAGGTCATGAACCAGACCCGTCAGGTCAAACAAAGGGCATTCAATTCTGGGGCAGCAGTTTTGTGGCTGGTCCGCAAGGTGAAATCCTCTTCCAAGCCCCTAAAGATGATGAAATGGTGGCTGTTATTGATGTGGATCTTCAGCGGAGTGAGAATGTTCGTCGATGGTGGCCTTTCCTGCGTGACAGACGTATTGAAGAATATGATGGACTCACACGAAGATTTATCGATTGAGAAAGGTCAACCGTTTTTCTGATATTAGAAAACAAAAGTTGGAAAATTGAAAAAATAATTGCGCTTTTCTGTAGCATTCTGGTGTGGTTTTGAGCAAAAAAAGTGTCAAAACCACACTTTATGTTTTATAACATGTTTTTTGACGTCTTTAACAAAAGGAAAAGCCGTACCTTTGGCGGACAGTTTATAAACTAATCAATTTCTAACCAAAATTATGAGAAATCTTAAAACGATTTTGATGGGCAGTGCTGCGGCCGTAGCACTCCTGTGTGCGTGCAACTCTGCACCTGAAGTTCAACTAACCAAATCCGGTATCAATCCTGCAGATTTTGACACTTGCATTGCTGTCACATACGACGCTGAAGCAGGTCAATTCAAGGCAGACCCATCTGCAGCGAAAAATGTGAAACTTTACACGCTTACTAACAAGAATGGCATGGAAGTTTGTATCACTAATTTCGGCGCCCGCATCGTAAGCATCATGGTTCCTAACAAGGACGGCGAGTTCGTTGATGTTGCTTGCGGTTTTGACAAGATTGAAAACTATTTCCCTTGGAACTTTGAGACTGACTTCGGTTGCTCTGTCGGCCGTTACGCTAACCGCATCAACAATGGTGAATACACCTACAACGGCGAAAAGGTGACACTTCCAAAGAACAACAACGGTGTGGCTTGTCTGCATGGCGGTTACACAGGTTGGCAGTATCAGGTTTATGACGAGGTAGAAGCAACACCTCAGTCTGTAGCACTTCAAATCACCTCCCCTGATGGCGACAACCAGTTCCCAGGTGAGGTCGTGGCTACAGTTGATTTCAAACTTACAGACAACAACGAGATTATCATCAGTTATGATGGCGTAGCAGACGCTCCCACTGTGCTGAATATGACAAATCACACCTATTTCAACCTTTCAGGTGACTTGAACAACACAATTGACGAGTCAATCCTTTACATCAATGCAGATAGTTACACACCTGGTGATGACAACCTGATTCCAACCGGTGAGATTCGTTCGGTAGAGGGTACGGTATTTGACTTCCGCACTCCAAAGGCGATTGGCACTGACTTTGGAAAGAATGACCCAGAAATGGAATCGGTAGGTGGCGGTTACGACCACAACTGGTGCCTGAACACCAAGGGTGACAAGAAGGCCATCTGTATCACAATGTCCGATCCACGTTCTGGCATTAAGATGGATATGTACACAAACGAACCTGGCGTACAAGTGTACACAGCCAACTTCCAAGACGGGACTCGTCCTGGCAAGGGCGGCATCATGTATCAGAAGCATTGCGCCGTCTGCCTCGAAAGCCAGAAGTATCCTGACTCTCCCAACAAGTGCATGATGCCAGGATGGGAAAACAGCAATCCATTCGTATCTCCAGAAAAGCCATACAAGTCCTATTGCAAGTATGCATTCTCTGTGGAGAAATAAAGTTTGGCAAAATAACTTTTAACAATAATAATATTACTACTTATTTAACATGGAAAAAATTCTAAATGCACTAAGCAACAATGGCTTTGAACCGGTCGACTATCTGGTCTTTGTTGTGTACATTATCATTCTTGTCTGCATGGGACTGTTCCTGTCTCGCAGCAAGAAGGGTGAGGAAAAATCATCAACTGACTACTTTTTGGCCGGTAACACGCTGACATGGTGGGCTGTGGGTGCATCGCTCATTGCAGCAAACATTTCAGCAGAACAATTCATCGGCATGTCAGGTTCGGCTTACGCATCAGGTATCGCACAGGCTGCATACGAGTTGATGGCTGCAGCCACACTGCTTGTAGTAGGTAAGTTCTTGCTGCCGCTGATGATTGAGAAAAAGATTTTCACAATTCCTCAGTTCCTGCGCGAGCGTTACAACTGGGGTGTAGGATTCGCATTCTCTCTGCTTTGGCTGTTCCT
>Ga0247609_10002653_pt1 | contig 18765 bp, 28 predicted proteins | sample 172DNAGHGlowgp2_FD_193487 | JGI IMG/M metagenome (GOLD analysis project Ga0247609, IMG submission 193487) | Sheep rumen microbial communities from Palmerston North, Manawatu-Wanganui, New Zealand - 1728 DNA GHGlow gp2 | ecosystem: Host-associated > Mammals > Digestive system > Stomach > Rumen ...
GGATACTGTAAAAAAAATCCAAACTGGAAACCAAGGTCAGAAAAATTTTTAAATGCTGTAAGGAGTTTTGACCATAAAAATAAACAAGAGAAAAAATTATTTATTTGTGATTTCTGTGGAAAAGAATGGGAAACTACAAAAACTGGATTTGAAATACATAGAAGAAGTTGTATAAAGAATCCAAATAGAGTAGAGTCTACTTGGAAAGGTAGACATCATTCAGAAAAATCAAAAGAAAAAATGAAGAAAACTATTAAAGATAATAGCGAAAATCATTTTACTTGGGGTAAATTATCACAAAGAACTAAAGGAGAACATTCTTATCCCGAAAAATGGTTGATAGAAGTTCTTAAAAATGAATTTTCTTTAAAAGAAAATATAGATTATAAAACGGAAGTAAAATTTCATACTTTTTGGTTGGATTTCGTTTTTGGTGAAAATTATGTAATTGAGATGGACGGAAGTCAGCATCAAAATGATGAGTATCAAAAAGATTGTGATAAAAGAAAAGATGAACTTTTAAAGAAAGAAAATTTTAAAGAGTTAAGAATTTCTTGGGAAAATTGTAAAATTAATCCTAAAGAAAATATAGAATTAATTAAAAATTTCTTGGATAGTTGGCTGAGTGGCTTAAAGCGATAATTTGCTAAATTATTGAATTCTGAAAAGGATTCCGCTGGTTCAAATCCAGCACTATCCGATAAATTGTGGAGTTTTTAAAGAAGAGCTGGTTCGATTCCAGCTATCTCCGCTAAAAATTATTGTTCGGTAGTCCAACGGTCAGGGCACCTGTCTGATAAGCAGGGAACGAAGGTCCGACTCCTTCTCGAACAAATAAAATTTTGCTTCGTTCATATAATGGTAGTATCTCAGTCCTACACACTGATGGCGGAAGTTCGATTCTTTCACGAAGCACTAATCTTTTTTGGATTGGAAGAATAAGTAAAAAGTTAATGACGACTATAGTTAACGAAGTAGCTTACCAATGCTTTTCTGGTCGTGATTTCGTAGAGCATTTTATCTAGTCAATAAAATGAATGCGATAGCTAATGTGGTATAACAAGGGACCCAGTTCCACGAAGATTATTTTATCAATCGGTACCTAAGTGGTCGAAAGGAGCGGTCTGCAAAACCGTCGGAGAAATCCCACGTGAGTTCGAATCTCACCCGGTTGTCTATGAATTATGGAATAACTATTTTCGGTGAAAAAGCAAAAGAAGTTTTCAACTTCTTTATGAAAGAATCTGAAAAGGCGAAAGCTAATAAAGAATCTAATGCCGAAAAACGGAAAAAGAGATTAAAGGAGTTTTCTGAAAATATGAAGAAGAAACAGAGGCCTTAACTTATTGTTCGAAGTCCATAAGAATAATAAGTGGCCAGATTTAAAAATGGACAAAAAATTATTCTTATGAACCTGTAATTCAGCCAGTAGAATGCCAAACTTTTAATTTGGAGGTCGTGGGGGCAGAGCCCACCAGGTTCACTTTCTACCTATAACTCAACTGGTAGAGTGACGAACTCTTAATTCGTAGGTTCTCAGTTCAAATCTGAGTAGGTAGACTTTCCTGCTCGTGGCAGAGAGGCGATTGCAGAACACTTTTAATGTTCCGACTTCATAGTCTTGTGGGTTCGAGTCCCACCGGGCAGATTAAATAAATAATATAGGTGTATGGGAGAGTGGTCGAATCCAACGGTCTCCAAAACCGTCGACGAAAGTCCATCGTATGTTCAAATCGTACTGCACCTGATATGGGGGTTTGGTATAGCGGATGTGCTCTTGCCTTCGAAGCAAGTAAATGGGAGTTCGACTCTCTCAACCCCTAGATTAAAAAATTACTAGAGTTACTAGTTAATATATAAAATATTATAAAAGGAGTAAAAAAGAATTATGAGAAATGTATCATTAATACAACATTTTAGTTTTCTCTTGCAGTTGCATCAGTTCTTTATGCTCTTATGTGAAAGGGGTTTACGGAAAGGAAATTAAATCAGAATAAAAAATAGTTTTAGTTTACTTTTTATAAACCCTTTTGAGAGAAATCTTGAAAGGGTTTTTTATTTATATCCGGTGGTCGCCTAATGGTAAGGCCTTTGGCTGAAGACCAAAAGTTTGGAGTTCGATTCTCTGTCGCCGGGCTAAAAGAAATAATGCAGAATGAAGAGTTACTTCTTACACCAAATTTGACTGCAAATCAAATAAGAAACAAACACTTTTCATTATATTCTTATTTCTTTACTTATGGAGTTTGTCGTTCAATGGTAGGACAGATGCCCGTGGAGCATCTTATGAGAGTTCGATTCTCTCCAAACTCCCTTTTCGGTTCGTAGTCGAATTGGTATAGACGCCTGCCTAAGGAGCAGAAGAGAGAAATCTCATTGTGGGTTCAACTCCCACCGAATCGACTCACATTAATCTCTTAATGAGATGAGCTGGGTACTCCTAGTGCTGGAACTGGTATACAGGCCGGGCCTAAAACCTGGTGCCCGATTTAAGGGCGTGAAGGTTCGACTCCTTCCTAGAGTGGTATATTTTTATCGGGATTTGGCGAAAGCGGTAGACGCATCAATCTCAAAAGTTGACGGAGAAATCCGTATCGGTTCGAGTCCGATAATCCCGACTTTTATTTTCGGTCATTGGTGCAATTGGTTAGACACGGGTGCCTTAGAAGCATCATTTTATAGGTTCAACTCCTATATGGCCGACTTCCCTGTGGTGAAATTGGTATCACTCGGCATTCTGATTGCCGCATTCAGCGTCCGAATCGTTGCAGGGGAATATGGATAGGAGCCAAGGTGGCAGTGTAGCCTCATAAACTACTACGAGTTAAAAGTTCGATTCTTTCCCTATCCAAAAACTTTTTATAGTAATTCCGTTATATTATAAATATAATAAGATAGGAGGTAACCAAAATGTATGACAATATCTTTCAAAGAATTAAAATGGCAGACTTTCCTATTGAATGTAGAGCGGCCTATGCTTTTGCTAAATATAAACATAAGCAAACTGGAGCTGTGAGAAAAGGTTCGGGACTTCCATATTTTGTTCACCCAAAGGGAGTTGCGATGATTATTCTTGAAAATGGTGGAACGATTGACCAGATAAATGCTGGACTTCTCCACGATACTCTTGAAGATACTGAAACTTCTTCTCTTGAACTTAAAACTCTGTTTGGAGAAAAAGTTGCTTCAATGGTATGGGAGCTTACAAATTCAAGAATTGAAATTGAAAAACTTGGTAAAGAAGAATATATGAGTAAGAAGCTCGTCAATTTATCAGAAGATGCTCTTACTGTAAAATTGGCAGATTTCATTTATAATATGAATGATAATCCAGTTGATAAAACATTAGAAAGAATGTATAAAAATATTTATCATTTACTCTCTAACAGACCAGGACTTTCAGAAATTAATAAAAAACTTGCTTATCAAGCGTTTGTAAGCTAATGGAGATAAAAATTGTTTAAAAAGATTTTTGATTTAGACCCAAATAAGGTTGAAGAATTTATCAAAGATGATGTAAAGAGCTACTATTCTTCTGATAAAGATTACCTTAAAGATTACGAAATCAAAATTAATTGGTGTGTTCCAGTTGATGAGTTTTATGTATATCTTGAACCAAGACTGGAAACAAAGAATTGGAAGAAGTTTAACTTTAAAGGAAAAAAGAATATTTCCTTGAGTGATTACTTCAATGAAACTTTTCAGCATCATCATTACGAATTTCCGGCTATTTATGGAAGAATGACTGGAGAAACAACTTTTGTTGAAAACGTTATAGTAGACCCATCTGATATAAGGGAAAAGATGTATATATTTATTTATAATAAAGAATATACTACAGTCATTAAAGATAAAGCAACAGGAGAATGGTTTATTGAAGAATGGGACGAAGATTCTGATGAAGAAATTAGAAAGCCAGTCCCATCTGATTTAATGGAAGAAATTAAAAAAGTTAATATCTAAAATACAAAAATATGAAAAAATAAAATTGACGGGGTATGGTGGAATTGGAATACACATCTGATTTAAGCTCAGACGCCGAAAGGATTGAGAGTTCAAGTCTCTCTACCCCGACTTTTAATTTATTCTTCCGTAGTGTAGTGGTCGCACACAAGAATTTGAGTCTTGAAAGGCTGGGTCCGAATCCTAGCGGAAGAAATATTTGCAGAGGCTTACTAGCGAAATTAAGGAACGGCAATTCCGAGAGATTAGCGAAAAATGGTTGTAAGGATAAGCTCATACTGTTGCCGCAGATGAGTGAGAGTGAGTTCGATTCGTCACCCTCTGTGCTATATTCCATTATGGAAGAAAAATTTATTGTCCTTGTGCTCGACGGTTTTTGAGCATCGGTCTTATAAGCCGACACACGCGGTTCAACTCCACGGGGGACTAAAATGGGTTTCTGATAGATTGACTTTTCTAGCCCATTAGTCATTGAGCCGAATCTATTTGCTTTTGTTTACTTATTACAAATGGCTGGCTCAGCCGGGTGTAGCCTACTGAACAGAAGGCACCCTTATCAAATAATAGCTGTTTAATGGGAATAGAGTTTTTCTATTCCCATTTTTTATTAATCATCAAAATCATTGATAACGGTAATTCTAGTTACTGGAATGAGGTTTTTATCTGGCCAAGTAATTCTAACTGGATAGTCTCCATAATTGGCGAATACGAAAGATTTAAGTTCATCAATAGATGTAATTTTAGCTGTAACTGCCTTCTCTAAAAAATAATCATCATCGTGTGTGGATTTTACATCTTCAATAATAACTCTACCTGGGTCGTCTTGACAAGTTTTGATTAATTTTTCTTTATGTGCTTTTTCTTTTGCCGTCCATTCATCATAATCACTTTTTATATCAGCATCTTCTCTCATTCTTGGAGATTTATTATCAGAACTTTCAAAAATTGATTTAAGCTGTTTTACATCCATCTCAAAATCACCTAAACAAACACCTTTAAATGTCATATCTTCAAATTTAATTGTGTAGAAGTTTCCATCATTAAGATAGCAAAATGTAGCTTCTTTACTATTTTCTGATGGTTTAAATTTATAAAATTTGTGTCGATAACTAGGCATTTCTTTATAGGTTATTCCTAATTCATCAAAAACTTTTAAATAGTCTTTTATATCATCGTTTTCTTCAAAAAATGCAATTTTCTTCTCTTTTAATTTTGAAGAATCTTTATATATTTTACTAAAATCCATAATTACCTCTTTTATTTAACTAGTTCAATATGGACTATAAAAAAATATATGAAAGTGAAAGTACACTTTTTGATGGAACTATAAAAATTCAAGATGAGTTGGAAATTCCTTATAGAATAAAACGTGACCTCAGTGGAGAACCATATTTCCTTATTGGCGAATCTGGTCATTGTGAAATGTGCCAATTAGATTGGAATTCATTTGTAGCTCACGTAATGACATATACAGCAAATAATATGGAAGATTTGTGTGTATACTTTTTATCAGAAAATGCTGCAGACGTATTAGAAGAAGAATTTTTAAATGCATCGGGATTTGTTTCCGCATCTTCAAGAAATTCTTAAGTTAATTTATAATGAATGAAACCATACATTGACGAAAATGACATTCTCCATTATATAAAAAATGGTATTGAAAAAACATTTGATTGCTCTAATGATAACGTTGCTATAGTTACTATGGAGCATAATGACACATATACTCTTGATGGGAGAAAGATTTATAAGGATTGGTTACCAGATGAAGTAGTCAAAGCCCTTCTTCAAACAGGAGAATTTTATTGGACAAAAGGCGATAATTGTACTGATTATTTTTCAGAAGTTTATCATAAATGTTGGGAAGCCAGAAATACAAATGAAAAAGTAGGAAATGTTTCTTCAAATCCTTGTTACGGCTGGATAAGAAATAAAGATGAAAATGGTAATATTTCTGATGAAGAAGACTGTCCTAGATGTAGAGCTATCTGGCCAATTTATAATTGTAAGAGATATAAGCCTTTAAAATGGAAAATTTGGGATTTTCTACTTTTGAGTTTAACTCATATTCAAGCTCCATTTAATAAAATTAAGGTATTCTTTCGGGAATTATTCTTTGTTAATTCAGAAGAAGGCAAACAGAGAATAGCAATTTGGGCAGATGAAATAGATAAAAGTAGAGATTCATATTTTTATCTAATCAAATGGAGAAAACCTTGGCTCAAACCTATTCTGAAAATATCTAAAGCAAAATATTGGAAATTGCCAGATGGAAAAGGCTTTTTAATTGGATTTAAAGAGCAAGGAATTGATGAATTTATAGATAATTATTTAAATAAAATCAATAAAGACGTTGAAATAATTTATTAAACTTATAGGGAAAATAGTATAATTTATGATTTTTAAAACTGGTAGAGCAAATCTCGCTTATACTATATTTGTTCCTTTTGATTGTAAGAATAATTGTTCATTTTGCACTTCATTGGAATTATTTTTGAGAATAAAATATTTGAAGATTCATAAATTTTATTAAAATTCATATCATTATAAATAATGAAATATTATTTATATATAGGAGTTAAAATGAATTTTAATAAAATATAAGGTCGGTTAAAACCCCGACCTTTATTATTTTTACCATTGTGAAAGTAAAAGCCCTACTATCACAAGCCAAAAAGGAATAAGAATATTCAATAGCCATTGAACATATTTATCTTTTAGTAATTCTTTAATAAATTTAATCATCTTCATTATTTGTTTGAATGTACGGAGTAATTGTAAAACATTCTCCATTAAATAAATAAGACTTCCTTGCACATTCTCCATCATTTTGTTTGAGTAATTGTACATCAATTACGTCGTTAAAAGATTCTAATACCTCAGGGTCGTCAGCAAAATATTGATTGATATAATATTTTTTTCTGAAAAGACCGATTGTATATCGACATCTTTCCAAAAGAGCACCAGAGTTCTTTATTTGGTCTCGTCTTGGTCTAAATCTTTCTACATCTTCGGGGTCAGAAATATTTGCTGATTCTCCATCTCGTCTCAATTGAGCTGTACAAATAAAATGACATCCTAATTCCTTTGCCAACGCTGATAATTTATTAATTGCAACTTCAATTTTCTGAGCCATATTTTCACCATCAGAAAATTCTTTTACCATTGTAATTAAGTCTATAATAATGATACAATATTTTTGGCCAATTTTCTCTTGGAACTTAATAATTTTTTTCTTAATATCATTTAATGAGAGATTTGCATCTTCACAGAAGAAAGTATTTATCATTTGGTCAAGATTTGCTTTCTCTTGCTGAGCCATATTATAAATACTTTCAAAAGTTTCTTCATCAGGCGGATTTACAATTTCTCTATAAGGTACTTGAAGTCGACTTGATAATATTCTATCATAAGTTGTAATAGCTCCCATTTCAAGAGAGAAGAATCCACAAGGAATTCCAGCATTCAAGAATCCATTATAAAGATGAGTTACAACTGTTGTTTTACCCATTCCCGATTGAGCTACAAATAATCCGCAAGTTCCTGGCGATGGGCCATCTACTACAATATCATCAAGAATTGGGTCATTAAAATAGAATCTTTTTCCGTGTCTTCGTTGTTTTGCTTCATCATTCCATTTATCACCCCACTCCTTCATTGTGAGTGCTTTTGAAATTGAATCATCTTGGAGAGTAAATATTGAACTCTCCATTTCTTCAAAATTCTTTTTGAGATTTTCTCGTTCTATATCAGTAAGATTAGTAGGACTTGTAAGAACCTTTTTACATTTTTCAAGATAATCTAATGCCTTATATTTTTTATGAGCATCTTTAAGAGTATCTGTAATATCTTTAATGAAATTCAAAGGTTTATCATTTATATTTATAATTGTCTTGATTTCATCAAGAGTAACGTTCAAATTCCTTTTTGATACTTCTTGAAAAATAGATAATTCATTTAAAGGAGTACCAACTCTTGTCATTTCATCAATTGCATCACAGAAATCTTTTGGGATTTCGTGAATGAATAAATCTTTGCTATAGTTTTCATCATCTAATAAATTTGGATTCAAATATATAGCGTTACATAATCTATATTCAGCAGTCAATTCATAAGTTGTTGACATCTATTCTTGCTCCTTTAAAAATTCCCATATTTTATTATATCTTGACATATTTTCTTTTAAATACTTTTTTAATCTTTTTAATCTGATTCCATAAAGTAATTTTAATTTGGTTTCTAAATTATGTATCACGACTTTCCGCATAGGTATCTTTCCAAATAATGTTAAATTTATTTTTACCTTTCTTTTTTAGATAATTTTTAGCTGATATATGATAAAGTTCTTCATAACTCATTTCTTTTGTTGCGATGCCACTAACTTTATCTAAAATATCAGATATAATATTTAAAGATTTTGATAAATCTAACGTCGCCATTTTAAAATAAATCCTGTATATTTATATTATTCTTATTTTCAAGATAATTGTCATAAAACTCCATATATCCATTACAGAGTTGAACATTTCGATTAACTAAATCCGCTATTGATTTCGCTGATGAAAACTTATTTAAATGTTCAGTACCCCATTTATCTTTAATTTTTTCAGCGTCAATTTCACTCATTTTTACATTTGAGATAAAAATAATTCCTTTATTTTTACCTTGAATTCTATTTCTTAAAAACGTATCAAGAAAAGGAAATTGAAACTTTGAATTCTGATAAATTGTAACTTTATCACTATCAAACGCTTCATCAATAATCAAACAATCACAATCTAATATTTTATCTATTTTCTCTTGATTTTCTTTGTTTGAAAAATCATTATCCAAAAGTAACTTAATTAAATCATTCATTAAGAAATATTTAACTTTCTTATGATGTCTAATTAATTCATAGCCAATCCAATTTCCAATTGTTGTTTTCTGAGTTCCGTTTGGCCCATAGATATAAATACAAGATGATTGTAATGCTTCAAGGATTTTTTCATCTTTTTCATTTATAAGTCTATCTACATATTTTTGGATTCTTTTGACGTTTTCGATAGAAGATGTGCCGACATAATCTTTTGATATATCAAAGTCTTTCCATTTTGGGTTGAGACCTGCTTTTTTCGCTTCTGATTCAATTCTATTCTGTTCTCGCCATTCTTTATGACATTCACATTCAATAAATGCTTCAGTCTTTGTTCCATCTGTATTTTCAATAAAAGTTTGAATATACCCTGGCTGTCCGACTTTTCCATTTTTTCCTATACACCTTCTACATTGAATATATTTCATTTTATATAAATTAACACTCCCAAAAGTTGAATCTTTCACTTTTTATCATAGATGATGATAAATTAACAATATAAATATAACAAAAAATTATAAATTTTTTTTCATAAATACCTGAATTTTTCGCAAATTGATAGTGTAAATTTAAATGATAGAATAAAATATATTTTTTAATATATAATTTTATTTTTGGCGAAATGGATATTAAACTATTTAAAATCATAGGAGGTTAATCTTATATTTATGGAACAAGAAAAAGAGCAGGAAGCTTCAGTAAGCAAAAATTCAATGTATATTGAAGTAGAAAATGATGAAGAAATTTTAAGACTTCAACAAGAAATAATTAAATCAAATATTCCAATAGAAGATGTAGCAAAGATTGTTGGAAAATTAGAAAAATTAAGAGAATTGACTAAGCATAATACAAATAAAGACTATGCTGATATCGCTTCTATTTGGAAGCAATATGATTGGGGTCTAAGTGGTTATCATACTACACCAACGGTCCTTCCAAATTCGGGTTTAACGCCATCAATTCAACCAATTATGTATAAATCTTCATCTTCTACATCAGATACTCAAACAATTACTGGAAGTAGTGGATTAACTACAAGAGATGATATTCCTTTTTAATATTGTTAATTTATAATAAAAATTAAAAAATGGAAGGCGGAATTAAATGCGAAAAATGATGAACAAAATGAATTTCAAGTATAATAAGAGAGGCTATGATAAAATGCTATCTTGGGCTAAAGAAGCGAAATATATAAATAATGGAGCCCCTATTTTAGCAGGAAGAGAACAAGGTTCTGCTGTTGATGATATATATTATATTCAAAGGAATATTCGTCGACAAGGCACTCACATTTATTTCTATGATTATATAGACGAAGAAACTCAGATGATTTTCTGTAATCTCATTAAAGAAATCACAAGAGATGTTCTGATGGAACACGTTGGAGATATTATTAATAATTGTTTGAGTGAATTCATCGTAGTTCATCTTAATTCACCCGGTGGAAGAGGAGACTGTGGATTGGCCCTTTATGATTTTATCAAGACTTCAACAATTCCAATTAATTGTATTATTGAAGGTTCTTGTGATTCAGCGGCCACACTTCTTTTCTTGGCTTGTCAGCATAGAGAAATGACTCCAAATTCTACATTTATGATGCATCAGTGTTCTTGGGGATGTCGAGGTCAGAATAGATTAATGCAAGATATGGCATTAAATGCTGAAAAATTTATGGTCAAACTTAGAAAAATCTATTTTGAAGAAACTTCTTTTGGTCAGACAACTTCAAAGGGTGAAAAACTTTCTGATGAAGAAAGAATCTTAATGATTCAGCAACAGCTTGAACACGATATTGAATGGTCTTATTCTGAGTGCAAGAAATATGATGTTATTGATTCACCTCTTGAAGAGTTTGAATTATCAGAAGAAAATCAGTCAAAAGTTGAAGCATTAATTGAAAAACTTATAAATGAACAAGTTTCTTCAAAGGAAAAATCTTCAACTCAAAAGAAGAAGGCTCCTGCTAAGAAATCTCCATCTAAAACAACTACTTCAAAATCAACACCAAAAAAGACTGAAGAAAAACCTAAGAAAGAGACAAAGCCAACTAAATAATTATGAAGCCAGTTGGTGATATAAAAATACCTTGTTTTGATTGTTATTATGGGCATTCTTGTAAATATTATGAGAATGCTCTTTGGTTTAATTGGATTCTTGAAAATAATCAATGTCCAGCGAATCAGTATGCTTTTGAATCAATAATGTGGGCACTTAAAGAAGAGCAATATAAAAAATCTCAGCCAATTTGGAAATAGGAGTTGGATAATGCGACCTTGGTGTGGAAATAATTTTTTTATTAAGCCTCATAAAAAAGATGGAAAAAGATTTGTTTGGATTTATGGGTGTTGTGTAAAAGAAGATATTGGAGAATCACTTCCAGTTGAAGATTTTGAAAAAATTTTAGATTCTGATATTCAAACTTTTGAAGATTTCATAAATTCTTATTGGAAAAAATATAGTTGTTTACAAAATAAAAAATTAAGATGCTTTGATGCTGAAACTTCAAGATATAAGAAAAACGGAAAATTTCAAGGAATTAATAACTGTCTTTTAGATTTCTGTAATATTAGATGTGAATTTTGTAGATGGAAGAATGAGAGAGAATTATATACAAAAGAAGATAAAGAATATTATAAAAATCTTTATTATAGACTATTAGATAAATTTGCCGAATCAAGTTTTCAATTTTTAAGATTAACTGAATATGGAGAGCCACTTATATTTTTTGATGAAAATGTAAAATTTTTTGAAAAAATAAAAAAGAAGAAAACAATTGCTATTACTACAAATGGAATATTATTAGATAAATACGTTCCAATTTTTGAAAAATATAAAGATACAATAAAATTTGATGTTTGCGTTTCTTTAAATGCTTATAATGCTGAAATATATAAACAAAAAATGGGTGTTGATAAATTTGATAAAGTTTTAGATAACACCTTAAAAGCAAGAGATTTCCTTGCTAGGATTTCTTTTTTCTTATATGATTATGAAATGCAAGATAAAGAAATTTATAGAAAATATCAAGATTTCAAAATGAATGTTTTAAGTAAAGTATTCCCACTTGGCCAAGTTGAAATGATTTCATTTAATGATATAAGAACTTCAAGAGGTGAATTACATTATAATGATTAGTTAATATCATTCATAAATGACAGATAAAGAAATAAATGAAGAAATTTGTAAAAGACTTGGGATTAGAATATCTCATTTAAGAAATGGAAAAGGAAATACGAATTGCCCTTTTCACGAAGATAAAAGTCCATCATTTTCAATAGATTTAAACCAGGGTATTTGTCATTGTTTTTCTTGTCTTTATTCCAGCACACTGAAAGGTCTTTATTATGAAAAAACTGGTCACGGAATTATGAGAGACCTTGGGATTCAGCCAACTGGAACATCTTTATTCAATCCAACAAAAAGAATTATTGACCCTGTATCTTTTGAAGATTTACCAGATACAGGAGTATACATTGAAGGTAATATTATCCCGATAGAAGCATCACAAAATGCAATAGAATATTTGAAAAGACGAGGTATTTCATTAAATATAGCAAAAGAAATGAAAATGAAATTTGTTATAAATGGAATAACCAAAGATGAATCAAATTTAAATAATAAAGAAAATTGGGAATATATCACAAATAGAATTTTAACTCCCGTTTATGAAAAAGGAAAAATACTCTCTTATGAATTAAGAGATATAATGGGTGAAAAATATTTTAGAGATGAATTAAAGAGAAAAGGTATTGATGATTCTGAAATAAAATATAAAAAAGTATTATATCCAAAACATTCGAGTACAAATACTTTATTCCAACTTGACCATTTAGATTTTTCAAAACCACTTTATTTTCTTGAAGGTTTAATGGATTTAGGAGTTCTTCGTTCTGATTCATATTTTAAGAATTCAACTTCAGTATTTGGAGCTTCCATTGGACAGAGACAACAATATTTTCTTAAAAAATTTCCTGAGTTAATTTATATTGCGGACCACGATAAAGCGGGATTAATTTCTATTCAAAGATTAAAAGAGCAAATTGGAATTCCTTTTAAATATATTTTTGCTCCTAGAGGCTGTAAAGATATTGGAGATATTCCACAGAAATTAGGAATTACAGTTGAAGAATGTAGAAATAGAAAATGGTTGGCAACAATGAAAAATTCAGATGATTTTGATATTATAAAAGAAGCTGAAAATTCTGAATTCGTTGATAATAAAGATTTAAATATATTAAAGCAAGCATATAATAAAAAATGAGGTTAATCTATAAAAATGAATTTTGGAGTAAAATTGGAATATAAAATGTCCACAGATGAAATAACTAAAAAAGTATTAGGTTGGCAAGAAGAAAGTAAAAATGAACAGCTCTATCCTATTGTAATTGGAACTTATAAAAATCGTAAGAAAAATATTCTCACTTACATAAACAGGAATAAAGATACTCCAATTTATATTGTTCTTTATGTAGAAGATTTTATAAATTCAAATTATGGGGAAACTTATGATTTTATGAAAAATCTGAATCCAAATCCTACTGAATTTATAAAATGTAAAGAAAATCTTTATGAAGATAAAGACGATTATTACGTAGAAGATATAGTTGATAATCTCCATATTATTAGATTAAAAGTTGAATGGCGAGGAATTTTACCAAAAAGAACTTGGATTCAGAAGAATTTAAATCTTGATAAATATTGGCTCGTTGATGATGATATTTGTGATGAAGCAGCTTTAAGAACTCATTTTGAAGAAGAAAATGGTGGAGATAGAAAAAAGATAATTAAGATAGAAGATGCAATGAGAATGGTTCAATGTGCAACTCATTCATTATCTGATGATGCTTGGGGATGTGCTGGAATGGGTAATGAAATTGCTTGTTGTTGGTATTCTTTTGATAAACTTTATCGTGAAGAATCATTCAATTGTAACTGCGTTTTGGTAAATAATAAAACTCTTCAAGCTCATAATATTTGGTATTCTCTTGAGCCAGCTGATGATGATATTAAATTATGTGTAGATATTCTTGAAGCGGGATTAAAAAATATTCAATGTCACTGGCTATCTTGGTTTACTTGGTATGCAGATGGAACTGGAGTAGGGCAGAATAAATCAACAATGCAAACTTCATTTAATGAATTTGCACTAAATAATTATATTTGTATGAGAGACTACGTAACTCTATGGATTAAAAAAGATAAAATCAAAACTAAGATTAATCCAAAAAGGATTTATGCTAGAGCAAAAATAATCGGGGACGATTATCATAATAAATTATATGAACTTTGTCTCACAAAAGATTGTGATAAAGTTTATGAATTTATTAAGAATAAATAAGAGGTGAAAATGGCTAAGAAACAAATGCCTATCGAGAGTGATTCTGAATTTCTCAAGAGCCTTAAAAAAGGTGATAAACTCTATACAGTAGAATATTTTTCTGCTGCTGATGAAACTATTGTAAATGAATTTACGTTTGAACAATGGAGTAAAAGGGTTACCACTAAAGAAGATGATGATGCAAAATTCGCTGATTTGAGATTTGCTGATTCTTCTATTAAGGCTAATGTTGATATTTCTTATGGATTTTTCAAAACCCCTTTAGGTGCAATTGAAGCATTTGAAAGTGAAATTGAAAAAATCCATAAATCAGTAATGAAAGCGATGAATAAAGAATTACATCGATTAGAAAAATGCGCATCAAAAATGAGAAAAATGGTAAAGGGAAAGGAGTAGAAAATGACTTGTAGTAAAGAAGATTTAATTGGTCTTTTTAATACCCTTGAAAAAGATGAAGAAAAAATTGATGCTCTTAATGAGCAGATTAAGGTTATTAAAAATGGTCCACAGGGAATTAATGCTGAGATAAAAGGGTTTGCGAAGACTTTCGAAGCAAATGAAAAAGATGTAAAAGAAGCGTATAAATATTATAAGAAAAAGAGAGATTCTGGTGATACTTCTGATTCAGATGATTTCTTCACTCTTTGTGTGTTCATTGATGAAGAATTACAGCAACAGAATGACCCTGATGCCGCTATAGATATTTATGGGAATGTAAAGAATAATGGTTAAAGAGTATATTAATGGTAATGAATGGACAAGAAAAACTCTTGAAAAGATGAAAGCATTCCTTGATAGAGCTCCCATTCTGATAACAGAAGTAATTGGAACTCAAGATTGCAAAGATGGTGTATTCATTATGCCAGATGGAGTTGGAGATGCCAATACTTTAGAGCCAAAGAAAATCTTTTTTCCGTTTGATTATGATATGGATTCAAAAGCTTGGGTTCATAATATTAAGGAAGCAATTACTCCATATTACCCAAGAATCATAGAATCCATTTATGATAATGTTCAGCTAACTCCAAAGGAAATGGCAATTAAGGCTGAAGAAGGAGCTGATATTTCTTCAATTCCAAAATTTGAAAAAAGATTAGTAAAACAAAATTGCTGGAGAATTGATAAGATTCTTTGTTTTAAAGATATTTTTATTTTAACTCTTGAAGGTACAATAGATTTAAATACTAAAGAGTTTATTCCTTGTGAGCCTCAAATGGCAAGATATAAATATCAAGGTAGTTCAGTTATTTATCTGAATAAATTAAGAAATAAAGAGTTTAAAAATTTTGATGAAGCATCAAAAGAATTTTTCAATAGAGCAATTTTTATTGATGAAGTAAGAGTTAAAAACGAAGCATAAAGAATAAAAGGTAACCGATTTTGGTTACCTTTTTACTTTTAATTTATTTTTAGTTATATTATAGATATGGAATATCAAGATTATCAAGAAGAGTATGAAGCAATCTCTACAGCAAAAGAATTTGAAAATCAAAAAGAGTTAAATGAAAGGTTAAAAATGGGATATGTTACCTGGAAATGCGATTGTGGAATAATTACAGCTGGGTATTTCTGTCATAATTGTAATAGACCAAAGCCGGGCCTTTTTTCAAATTCATCAAAGAAAACGGAGCCAACCTATTCAAATAAATATGATGAGTATGATGAGTATATGGAAGAAATAAAACTATTAGAAAAATATAGAGAGAAAAAATCTTCAAAATGGCAGCAAACTAAAGATGTTTTAAATTGGCCTTTAAGATGGGTATAATATGTGTATATTTTAAAAATTAATGGGGTCGATTTGACCCCATTTTATGAATATCTTAAAACAAGATAAGGAGTTATCGGATATGAAAAGATTAGTTTTAGTTTTATAGTGTGTTGCGTAAAAATACCACGCCTTTAGCGTGGGATAGCATTCATTAATCCTTATTTACTATTTCAGCATCTTCAGCTTCAGCTTCAGCATCACTTACTTTCTTTTCCCGATATTTTTCAAGAATGTTTGAAATTGTCAATAATCCTTGAACAACTTTCGTATCTGCTTCTTCATTCAATTGCTTTATTTGCTCAGGAGAAGCATTTCCAGTATTTATCTGAATATGAGTCTGCGCTTGATATTCTCTTGATTGTCGATTCTTCTCAGCGATTTCTGCTTCTGCTTTTTTAGTTAAAAGAGAAACGATTGGAGATGTACTTTTTGAAAGTTCATCATTATGTAATTGTTTCATTGCTTGAAGAGTATTTATGATTTCTCCTGTTTTCATTTCGGGGATTCTTTTTTCAATTTCTGCCCATAATGATTCAAGATGTTCTTGACCAGTTTCGGTCATATACGCTAATTGCTTTTTATAATAATCAACGAGAGCTTTCTCAACTTCTTCTGTAGGAGTTTCTAAAAGCTTTGCTTCTTCTACAGCAGGAAGAGTTTCTTGATTAGCCATATTATTAAGCGTTTCTAATGTTTCTAAATCTTTACTCAATTGGTCGCTCATCTTTTTCTTCCGCCTCTAATTTTAAATTTAATTTCGCTCCAATATAATCCATAAACCTAGATAATTGTTGAATTTTAATTCCAAATTTAACCGTCGACATTTCTTCATCACCGATTAAATCTTTTATTTTATCCCACTCATAATCGTAGTATTCTTTATAGAAATAGCTCAGAGCGATTTGTATGGTTTCTTTAAAATCATTCTTTTCGGGAAACTTGATAGTTTTTCCAGCAAGAAGATTCAAAACCTCATAAAATTTTTCTGTGCCAAGTAAATTGTATAATTCAATAAAGACGAATTTCTTTTCATCTTTTTCTGCATTTTTAAATAATTGAAGTTCAACTAAACTTTCAATTAACTCTTTACAGGGCTTTTCAGACATAATTTTATTTATTTTCTTTTGGAATATTGTATATTCTGTATTGAAAATTTTATTATCTGCCATAAAAACCTCTAAAAGAATTAGTCGAATTTTGAAAAATTCAAACTTTTAATATTAACTTTATTATATAATAAATATAGGAGATTAAAATTTATGAAATATACATCTATCGATGCAATGGTAAATCAACTCAGACAGAATATTTCAGAAAGACCTGAAGTTGCTATCAAAGCAATGCAGAGAATATACTCTTATCAGACAGCTTCAGAACAGAGAATGAAGGCCACTACAAATTATAATGAAGTCGGATTCACTGGAGCTGATGCTCATTCCCTTTCTTATTACTCTCAGCTTCTTGAAAGAGGCTATACTCTCCGACCTGATGTAATTCAGAAAATCCAAAAAAGAATGCCAAAATATGCTGGACAGCTCATCAAACACTCAATTGAAAATGGGCTGATTAGAAAAGAAAATGGTGCCTATATTTGGTAAGGAGTAAACTATGGACGAACTTTATGAAATTATAAAATCAGATATTTGTAATCATTTTGTTTTTGGTACTCCAAAAGAACTTTGTGACTGCCTAGCTGCTGGAAATAAATATTCCGTTATTGAAAATTTCTATGATGCTTCTGAAAATGCTACTAAGGTCACCATTGATATTCCTGCTCAGAAGAAAGAGATTTCAGTTTATGTTCAGAAAACTTCACGAAATTGTGCAGAAGATTTCTGTATCTAGGGAGATTAAAAAATGATACTTAATATTTTAGAAGTTATAGCTTTGGTTATTTTTATGGGGAGATTTATTTATCTTGAAAGAGAAAATAAAATACTCAAAGAAATGTGTGCATCATACAATGCTTTCGTAAATGATGTTCAAAAAGTTCTTGAAAAACAAGATGAAAAAGAAGTAAAGGAGTAATCTATGAAAAAATCAGAAGTTTATATTGAAAAACTTGGAAAAGAATTCAGATGTCTTAGTGCCGCAAATATTAAGTTAATTTATGAAAAGGTAAATCAGCTTGACTGGAAAATCTTTTGTTCCTATATGGCAGACTATGACCAGCCACAGGAAAGAATTGCAGCAGAAGCTGAGTTCCAAAAATTTAAGAATATGTACTCTCCAATTGTTCAGCGAGTATTTGATGAAATTCGGGAATATATGAAGAATGACCCAGAGTACAATATTCATAAGATGGACGAAGAAGTTTAAATATGAAGTCTTTTGGAAATACGATAAACTTAGAAGTAAATACTCTTAAAGAAAAGAATACTGGATTGCTATATAAAGCTCTTGTATTTGATGCTCATAAAAATCAAGTTACATTTACTTCTGAATATCGAGAAATTGTAGATTTTTTCTTGCCAGTAAGATATACTCCATTTATTCATTTTGCAGAATCTAATTTTTCAATTTATGATAGAAAAGAAGATAAGTTTATAGAAGTATCTTTAAATAAATCAATTATGCTTAAATCAGAAAGTGATGAAATAATTGTAACTACAGATTTTGATTGGTTTTATGATAACTTTGAAATTGCTGACCCAGTATTAAATTTCATCAGTAAGGAAGAGCCAACATTAGATGATATTCATTTACTTATGAATGAATTTAATAGTGATAATAGCGCCTATTATAAAAAATATCGAAAAATATTTGATTGTTTGAGAAGTTTTAATTTTTATTCTGCCAGTGAAGTTTTTAAAAAAATGGATTATCAATGGGGCGGTC
>Ga0247609_10002655_pt1 | contig 18754 bp, 12 predicted proteins | sample 172DNAGHGlowgp2_FD_193487 | JGI IMG/M metagenome (GOLD analysis project Ga0247609, IMG submission 193487) | Sheep rumen microbial communities from Palmerston North, Manawatu-Wanganui, New Zealand - 1728 DNA GHGlow gp2 | ecosystem: Host-associated > Mammals > Digestive system > Stomach > Rumen ...
CTGCTGGAGGTTAACCCGAACCCGATTGGGAAGGTAAAATCCATGGTGCACCCAAAAGCACCTCCAAAAAATCCACCTCCTGAGAACCAATAAGTTACGTAGACTTCATCTGCAATGCGGGTTAAAAACCAACACCTATTTCAACTACTTACTAATTCTCATTATGCTAATTTATTAACTAAAACTAATCATTTACTCAAATAACCCTTATTTACTAACAAAAAACTATTTCCTATTTTATACTCACGTATGAATTCATAGGATACCGCTGTATTTTCTGTTGGCAAAGGTACAGACTTTTACCTCTGTACAAATGTACATTAGTACCATTAACTTTACTTTTATTCAACTATTTTGCCTCTTTGCTTGCAAATATCAATTATTATCCGTACATTTGCACAGAAACTAATGGCGACTAACCATGAGACGAAAGCTAACAACATTGTTATTTTGGGCTGTCATGCTGTGTGCTAATGCCCAATTTATATCCTTTCAGTTGCCTATCGACAACGTGATGAACTCCTACCAGATACGCTGCGTCACCCAGGACAAGCACGGTTTTATCTGGATGGGAACAGGCAGTGGTCTTTACCGCTACGACGGTTATCAATACAAAAAAATACAGACGCACCAGCAGCCAGACCTGCTTCCCAACGAAGCCGTACTGACCATCAGCCGATGGGGTAGTCGATATTTGTGGATTCGGCTGCGAGGCGACCTCTACAGCTGCTACGATACAGAGTTGGAAACATTCGTTGATTGGAACGGACAGGAAGCAGGCAACGGGCCGTACCAACATAGTGTCATCATTGACGAACATAACCTGTGGTTGTACGACAAACAGCATGGTTGCTGCCATGTGACACAGCAGAATGGCACCTTTCAGGCCACCGTCTACCAGCAGCAGGACAACCAGCTCCCCAGCAACCACGTCAACTTCGACTCGCAGGAAGCCGAGGGCCGCGCCTGGGTAGGTACCGATCAAGGACTGGTACGTATCCAGCAAGGAAAGGCGCATGTTGCCATTCGCAAGAAAACGATCACCTGTGCCCAACAGATGCCCGATGGCAGCATTTGCTTCGTTTCCGAGAGTGGAGATGTCTACCGCACTCACCCTAGTGGCAGTATGGGTGTTTTCAGTCCTGCCAACCCTCTACCCCATAAGGTCAAGCGCGTAGCTTTGGAGAACAACCAATTGATTCTCTGCACCGAGGGTACAACTTACTGCTACGACATCAGCCGGCGCACCCTGACACCACACCCCAAAATTCATGTCGACGATGCTCAGGTAGTGGTCGACAACCGAGGAAATAAGGTTGTATTCGACCATGATGGCTATCAATTTTGGTACATCACACCGAAGAAGACCTATCAGCTTTCTCATATATATAATAAGGAGTTGACGCTGCAAAATGCCGGTGGTCGTTTCAAGTTTATCAACGACTGCAACGACCGCATCTGGATTAGCACCTACGGCAATGGTCTCTTTGTCTATGACACTAAGACCAGCAGCATGCAGCACCTTACTCAGAATGACCAGCCGGTCAGTCTTATAGCCACCGACTACCTGAAGAACATCTTTGAAGACCATAGTGGCCGTCTTTGGATATGTCAGGAGAACTTCGGTGTGTGCTATCTGGGCGAGCAGCAGCAGCAGATAGACATCCGCTACTTCACCACGCCAAGCGACTTAGGCCATAGCAATACCGTTCGACTCATCCAGCCTGCCGGCGACAAGATTTTCGTGGGCAATCGCCAGAATGCCTTGTGGGTGACAGACAACCGATTCGAGAATGCCACCAAGGAGAATCCCTACAACGATGATGTTGTTGCCATATCCACCGACCATCAGGGCCGGCTCTGGGCCGGTACCCGCAACCGCGGTGTCTTCATCAACGGCAAACCCGTCAGACCTGCCGTCAAGGGAAAGATCAGCGACATCCTTTGCGACAGCAAGGGACGTGTATGGATTAGCATCTTCGATGGCGGCATAGAACTAGTCACCACCGACAAGGAGGGTTCAGCGAACCTGCGTCGCACTTTCTTCATGGGACAGCACACCATTGCCCAGCCCCGCAGCATGATACAGGACCGCCGAGGCTATATCTGGCTGTGCAGCAACCGAGGCGTCTACCGCTTCCTGCCCGACCAACTCATCAAGAACGATACGGCCTATCAGTATATCAACGTCAGTGGCAACGATGCCAACTCCGACGAAGTCCACTGTCTCTACGAGGATTCCCATCATCGCATCTGGGCTGGCACTACTGGTTACGGACTTGCCTGCTTCGACGAACAGGGGCATTTACTGCAACGCTACAACACCAATGCCGGATTGCCCAACAACACCATCGAATCCATCATCGAAGATCAGGACGGAAGTCTCTGGGTCGGCACCAGTTATGGTCTGGCCCGTTTCAATGAGCAAGAGCAGCACTTCAACGTCTTCTTTCTCTCTCCCAAGCCTCAAGGCATGATGTACACTGAGGGCTGCGTCGCCCGTCTGTCCGATGGTCGGTTGGCATGGGGTACCCTCTACGGCATGCAGGTGTTCAATCCTAAGAACATCAAGCCCCGTCCGTCCACCTACTCACTGACTCTCACCGATATTCACATCAACGGTGTCGCCCTGCGCAGCATGGGCGACGAGGCTCCCACGCAACAGGCCGTCAACCAGCTGCAAGAACTGAAGCTTGACCACGACCAGAACTCGCTGACATTCTATTTCTCATCCTTCGAGTACATCAGCACCCGTCTGGTCAAATACTCCTACATGCTGGAGGGTTATGACAAATACTGGAGCAAGCCTTCGGCCCTGAACTTTGCTTCCTACAAGAATCTCCGACCTGGAGACTATAAGCTTCACGTGCGTTCCTATAATATATATGGAATGCCCAACGACCAGCAAATCACCCTCAGCATCGTCGTCCGCCAGCCCTGGTGGAACACATGGTGGGCATGGCTCTTCTACATATTCTTCCTTGGTGCTATTAGCTGGGCTATCTGGCGTCAGTGGCTCCATACCCAGGAGCTGCGCAACAAGATCAAGGTTGAAAATCAACTCACAGAATTCAAGCTGCGTTTCTTTACCAATATCTCTCACGAGTTTCGCACCCCGCTGACCATTATCCGCGGTGCCATGGACCGTATGGTCCAACAGGGCGACATTCCTGGAACTCTGCGCCAACCCATCAGTTCCATGCAGAAGAGCACCGACCGACTGCTGCGACTGGTCAACGAACTGCTGGAGTTCCGCAAGATACAGAACCAGAAGTTGAAGCTACAGTTAGAAGACACCGACATTGTCGACTTCCTGCGCAGCATCTTCCTCACATTCAACGAGACCGCTGAGAACCACCGTATCAGCTACCAGTTCACCACCTTTGCACGTGAATATCATCTATTCGTTGACCGCAACTATGTAGACAAGATGGCCTACAACCTACTGTCGAATGCTTTCAAATACACACCACACAAGCGTGACATCACCATGAATGTGAAACTGAGCGATGACGGCCAGCATCTCGAGTTCTCCGTCATCGACACGGGTATCGGCATCGCCAAGGACAAGCAGTCGAGCCTCTTTACACGTTTCGACCAGAGTGCCTTCAGTCGCGAGAGTATAGGTATCGGTCTTCACATGGTCAGCGAACTAGTGCGCGTCCATCATGGCGCCATCAGCTTCCGTGAGAATGAAGGGGGCGGCAGCATCTTCACCATCGCGTTGCCCACCGACAAAGGTGTCTATAACGTTGACGACTTCCTCGTAGCCGACAACAACGAACTTCTCAACGCACAGCCGGCCAATACCCAGTCCTCACCATCCATTACTTATAAGGAACTCAGCACTCCTCCGCTCAACGACCGCCGCGTGCTCGTTGTTGATGATGACGATGACATGCGCAGCTTCATTTCCACCGAACTGGGCCGTTATTTTGTGGTTAGTACCGCCTCCGATGGCGAGGAGGCACTGAAGCGCATTCAGGCCAACCGTCCTGACCTGCTCATCAGCGACGTCCGCATGCCTGGCATGAACGGCTTCGAACTGACCAAGAAGATACGTCAGGACCAAGAGCTCAGCGACCTGCCTATTATCCTGCTCACCGCCATCAGCGACGAGGAGAAACAGTTGCGCGGCACAGAGTACGGTGCCGACGACTACCTCTTCAAGCCCTTCAATGCCAAGGTACTGGTGGCCAAGTGCAGTACGCTGATAGGCCAGCGCGACCGTCTGAAGGTGAAGTACGCCAAGGAAGTGGTGGGCAGCACACCACTTGCAGACATCATTGTCGAGGATGCTGACAAGAAGTTCCTCAAGCGTTTCGAGAGCTGGGTATACAATCACTTGCAAGACTCCAACATGCAGGCCATCGACTTTGCCAACAGCATGAAGATGGGCCGCACCACATTCTTCAAGAAAGTCAAGCAGGTAACCGGCATGCCGCCCCACGAATACATCCGCAAGATGCGCTTCACTCGTGCTGCTGAACTGTTGAAAGACCCCACGTTCAGCATCTCCGAGGTAGCCTACCAGACAGGCTTCGACGACTCCAACTACTTCAGCCGTTGTTTCAAGGAGTATTTCGGTGTCACCGCCAGCCAGTTCCGCAAGGGCAAGATGCCTTCAGAGAAGGATACGGCGGAAGAACAGGGAGCAAAAGAATAACACCCTAAAAGAAGTGTTCCACCTCAATCGAGATGGAACACTTCTTTTAGGGTTATGGTGACCGGCGAGTGGTCGGCATTGGTCTCCATGATGTCAGCCATCATGTCCCACCAACGTTGGGTGACGGGGTCGACGTCTGTAGTATCTTGCGAGCTGGATTCACCGGCACACTCTTGATAGCCAAAGAGTATATTGGTGTCTCGATCCCAATAGATACTGTAGTTAGAGACACCTTGGCGCTTAATCATCTGCACCAGCTCGGGCCAGATAGCCCGATGGCGGCGTTGGTATTCTTCCTCGCAGCCCGCCTTGAGCTGCATCTTAAAAGCGAAACGGGTCATAGATAAACCTTCGGTGCTGTTTCCTTGGTAGCCTTCGAGAATCGGGAAAAGTCAATGGGAGAGCCATCGACCGTGAAGTCTATCAGTTCATACTTATCACTTGTCTTCACGTCGAACATGGTCTTAGCCTCAACCTGGTTGTTGCGCATCACGATGTTGTTGCAACGGCTGAGCGGCATGTCCTTGCGGTCGCTGGGCTTGAAGAACTGCATCCAGGGATGGATAAAAAGGAATGAGCCGCAATGACCCTTGATGCCTTCCACCAATACATATTCGTAATGCTGCGGCGTGTCGGGACGCATCTTCAGCCACAAGACGCGGCTGGCCTGGTCAACCTGACAGTTGCGCAGAATGATGTTGCGGTCGTGCAGCGATTCCGATCCAAGCGTCAGACAGCCGTGTACCTTGCCGTAACGGCAGTTCTGAATGATGACACGCTCCGTAGGTCCGTTGGTTTCATCCTTATCGGCCCAAGTACCCTTGCCACCCTTGATGACAACGGCATCGTCGTTGACATGCATGAAGCAGCCATCGATGAGCACGTCGTGACAAACATCAATATCAATGGCATCGCTCGACGGTGCTCCTCGCTTGGGATTTTCGGGCCAGATATTTTCCGTCGGCGCATAGATGTAACAGTCAAGGTAGCGCACATGGTCACTCCTGTAGACATGGTTCGTCCATACCGCCGAGTTGATGAGGTGTACATCCTGAATGGTGACGTTCTTACAGTTCGACACATAGGTCAGTCGGGGGCGCTGGGCATCCTTGTTGGTACATTGCGGATTCCAGCTTCTACGAATCCAGAACTCCTGCCAGTACTGCAGTCCGTTGCCGTCAATAGTACCCGTTCCGCTGATGGTGAATCCATCCAGCCCGTCGGCATTGATGAACGCCGAGAAGAACTTGCACGTCTCCCCCTCGAAGCGGGTCTGCAGCAGCGGATAGTCTATAATGCGGTCGCTACCCTTCAGCACGGCCCCTTCCTGGAGATGCAGATGGGTGCCCTGCCGGAAGAACAGCGCTCCGCTGAGGAAAGTGCCCGTCGGAACGACAATGACACCCCCACCCTCCTGGGCACAGCGGTCGATGACGGTCTGTATCTCCTTGGTCTGCACCCGAGGCCATCCAGCCATCACGCCGTAGTCTGTCAGCACATACTGTTTGCCCAGGGTGCTGACATCCACCTTCTGAGTCTGCTGGAACCAACTGTCTATCACCGTGCCGTCGGGCCACTGCTGCGGTTGTTCTTTTACCTTTTTAGCACCAGCCGTCAGAACGGCCAGTGCTAAACAGACGATACCTAATATTCTTTTCATATTAGAAAGCAAATATAAAGTGGAACAAGCGGCTGTCCTTCAATCCTGAAGGATAATAGCGGTCGGCAATCGTTGTCTTGCCTATCTGATAGCACCAGTTTGAACCGGCACCTCGGACGTTGCACGACCAATAAGGATCCTTCGACAGGGTCTTGCCACCAGCAGCCTCCAACTGGGCATTGACGACGCTGAGCTGAGCCTCGATGTTACGCCAGTCGACCAGCGAGGGGATGTACCAGTCGGAAGTCACGGACGGTAGCGGATAGGCCTCTATCCAGCTGTTCATCGTGGCATTCATCACGGTGGTATAGTCGAGCGTCTCACCACCGATTGTCAGCGGTTCGGGCACGGCGCGCCATGCCTTCGTCGTCTCGAAGCCCTCCTCGGCCATGATGCTTTCGTCCAGCTTGGACTTGTCCGTCACGCCATTCTGGTCAGCCAGCCCGTAGTCCTTATACCAGTAGCGCCAGCCTGCGGCATTCTGTGCCGATGTGGGTGAAGCGTGATTACCCCACTTGGCCTTTGTATTCTCCTTAACGGCCAGCACCACGGCGTGACTCCAGCAGCTGTTGGCATTACGGATAGCCTCTGTCGTTCCTATCTTAAAGACGACACCTACCACATTGTCGGGCAGCTGCGAAGTATTCTTCTTGACGATGCGTCCATCAGCGCAGTAGAAGTCGCCTACCTCCAGTGTCATATTGACCAGCGAGGCACCACCGTCAATCACATATTTGGCATACTGACCGCTGGCTACCTGCGCCAGGTTGGTAGCCTCATAACTCTGAGTCTCTTCGTTGTTGACATAGACTACCTTGAGGTTACGGGTCTCATTCGGTTCGATGATGAGTCGGTACGACTGCGATGTCTCGTCAAAGTATGGAGTCACTGCCGTCTCACCTAAAGTAAACTTGGCATTCTCAGCTTTAGCGAGCACATAAGGCTCCAAACCCTCGTTGTCGAAGATATACGATGAGTTGGGCAGTTCCATGCATACCATAGCCTTCTGGTGCTTCAGTGGTAGACTGACAGCATTATACTGGCCGATGGCACATGCTGTGGACACCATGATGTCGGCAGCCTCATAGTCAGCTTTCGCACTTTGATTGTGTGCCGGTTGAACAGCATTCACCATAGCGGCAAATGGGGTTGATGAGGAAGCATCAAATTGAGCCGTAGCGCTATAGGGATAGTAAGCATAGAACTGAGCACCGGTAAGTTGTGAGGCATCCATCTTCTCTGGAGCTTCCCAGAAACCGCTATTGTTATACGTCAGCTGCACATTTGCATGTACTACATTACCGTTCATCACAATATAGAGACCAGCCTTGTCTCCCAGTTCGAAGAACGTCGTCATCGTCGAACCTTCAGTAACTGCACGAGTACCATTGCCGGATGTACTGGCATCATAGATATTGAAGCGCAGTGGGCTCTGAACAGGACTTTCAGATACGGTATCGTCTTGGCTACAGCCTATCAGCATAGGCAAAAGTGCCAAAAGGAAAAAAATATTCTTCTTCATAGTCGTTTACACTTTTATTAATCACTTAACACATATTACTGCGCTTTCACGGCACCACCGGCACCGCTGTCTTCCCATTGTGAGCCACCAGGAATGAAGTCGACAGTACCGATACCATCGGTTACGTTGATGATTGCCTCTTGCGAGGTACCTGCTTCCAGCTGCAGATCACTCATGTCGATGGTGTAGGAGCGTATATTACCTATTAGCACCAGTTGGGGTGGCACGGCACCATCGGTTGAAAGGGTCTGCGGTATTAGTTTCAGCGTGATGGTCTTCAGATTTGTACCATTGACCACAAGGTCTTCGGGTGCTTCCAACGTCTTATCCAGCGTATAAGGATTTACGGCAGCTTTTTGTGCGAATCCTGAGAGACGACAGCTTTTGATGCTCTCGTCGGTGGGAGTGGTAATCTTCAGCGTTACCTCAGCCAGTGCATGCTTAAACACCAAGTTTACCTCACTGGTCTGACGGGTGACATCCTCGACCTTCGCAAAGTAATAGTCGGTCACCTGAGTCTGGTTTAGCGTATTCAATATGATAGTAGGTTCTGCACCATCAGTTCCGACGAAAGGATAGTAGGCTACAATGCTGGTGGTTCCCTTGACATAGATGGGATAGCCCGACTTGTTCGTGAAGCTGCTTGCATCAGCTTGATAAACATACTCACGGTTACGGGCTGTTCCGTCATTCTGACCATAGCCCGCTGCTATTCCGATGATGTCGCCATCAGCCCAAGCCTTGTCAGTCTGGGCTGTAACGTTCAGTATGGTGCCAGCGCCTTCGGTCGTATAGTGGCCGCCCAGATAGTCGTCGTTAGAGCAGGCGGTAAGGGCTGCAGCCATACCGCAACACATCATACCTGTTGCAAATATTTGATAGATTCTGTGTTTCATAATCGTTTTCACTTTACACTTTTCACTTCAGTCTTATTCACTTCTCTCTTAGTATCCGGGATTCTGCTGATACAGTCCCTCACGGATACGGATCTGCGACATCGGTATGGGATACAATGCCGAGTTCTGCGTCACACGATTGGCGTAGATGGTGTAGTTCGACGAATGCGAGGCATCACGCTTGTCACGATAGTTTGTAAACGTTGTGCGGATTTCTTCTACGAAAGTATTCTGACGAACCTGGTCGAACCAGCGGTGGCCCTCGCCCAGCAGTTCGCAGCGGCGCTCAAAGGCTACAGCTTTCTGGAAGGCATCTGCCGATAGTTCCTTCAGGTCACTGAGTCCGGCACGTTGGCGGATCATGTTCAGATACCGATAGCCGTCGGTGGTATTGCCCACACACTCGGCATAGAGCAGCATCACATCCTCTATGCGTAACACAGGCCAGTTCTGTGGCCAAAAGGTACGGTCGGTAATCTCGGCATCCATGTCCGACAGACCCAGTAACTTGCGCTTTATCTTGTGTTCGAAGAACTTGGTGCAGAAGTTGTTTTGGTCGGTGGCACCGCCTTCATACTGACCCGTCTCCTCGTTATAGGTCTGTCCGGTATTGATGGTACCATGGAATCGCTTGTCAATGTATTCCGTAGTAGTGGTACCGTCACCGTTGTCAATGTCGCTACTGATGAGGAAATGGTCCTGCAGGTCACGCTCGACATAGATATGTGAACCTGTAGTCAGGTTTGCGTTGCAATAGTCGTCGGCGTAGGTATTACCGCTACGGCTATAGGGAGTAGCCGGGTTGCCTTGATTTTTCTCGGCAATGTACTGGATTTCGAAGATAAAGTTCTTGTTATCGTTCTCGTGAACCCACATGAGATTCCAGTCTGATATGCTGTTCTTCCAGTACTTGTTCATGTTCTTCAGCACCTCGGCAAAGAGCGACTGTGCCTTTTCTTTGGTGTCCTGATAAAGTGGATAGCCAGCCATCTGCAGGTATACCTTACCCAGCAGTGCCTGAGCCGCTGTCTTGGTGGCACGCTCCGTATGGATGGCTCCTAAATAGTCGGTAGCCGTTTCCTGCAAGTTCTCTACAGCATACTGCAAGTCAGGCACGATGGCTTGGTTGTAGACATCGATAGCCTCGCTCTGTCCGAGGGCAAATGCTTCTTCTGGTGAAATCTCATGCAGCGAGACAGGAACGCGACCGAAGAAGCGTACCATGTCGAAGTAAGCCAATCCACGCAGGAAGCGGGTCTCGGCAATATACTGGCGCTTCACGCTCTCACTCATCTCAGCCTCGTCGATATGATCCAGCAGCACGTTGGCAGCAGCAATCAGCGTATAGTGATCGGCCCAGCAACTGGACACAATGGCATCGTTGAGCAGACCGGTGGTGTTGAACTGTGCGCAGTCCGACTCTTCACGAGTTCTGGCCTCGGTAATGTTGAACAGGTTGTCCGAGCGAAACTCGCTCATCACGAAATAGTATTTTGCAAAAGGCTTCAGACAGCCATAGACACCCGTCAGGTTCTGGTCAATGCCAGCAGCCTTCGTATAGGCATTGTCGGTAGTCAGGGCCGATTTCGACTCCGTCTTCAGATAGTCCTCACAGCTGGCAAACAGGAGCAAGGAGCAAGGGGCAAGGAGCAGGAGAAGGGCTCGTACCTTATTATATATTTTAGTCTTCATAATTTTTCTACTTTTATATCTTTCTTACTTTGTTGACCATTTAGAACGTAGCGTTGATACCCAGTGAGAAGGTACGTGCTGAAGGATAGGCACCATAGTCATATACTGCCACCTGAGAGCTGGAGTTGTTGGACTCTGGTGAGTAACCGTTTTTGTAGCTGGTGAACATGAATACGTTTTCGCAGCTGGCTGTGAAGCGCAACACTTTGAGGGCATACTTCTTGGGCAGACGCCAGCGGTAGCCGATGGTGATATTCTTCAGTTTCAGGAAGTCGGTGCTGTAGAGCCAACGGGTCGAGAACTGCTCTGCCGATCCGCCACGAGCACGGGGCACCACACCGCTTCCAGGGTCAGTCTCCGACAGCCACATATCCTGCCAGCGGTCCAGACGGTTGATGGTGACATCTTGAGCTTGCATGTCGATGGCACGGGCCAATCCTTGCCAGATTTTTCCGCCAGCCTGTGCGGTGATGAGGAACGAGGCATCCCAGTTCTTCCACTTGAAGGTGTTGGTCAAACCGAAGGTCCATGAGGGTTGCGGTTTGCCGCAGTAGGTACGGTCGTTCTCGTTGATAACGCCGTCGCCGTTGATGTCTCGATAGCGTACAGAACCTACGACTGACGTTGATTCTGTGGGATAGCGTTGCAGGTCTTCCTCATTCATGTAGACACCATCGGCAATATAGAGATAGTACTCACCTACGGGGTGTCCCACCTCGATAATCTGCGTCTTGTTGTCGTAGCCAGTATAGATGGCCGAGTTGTTACCCAGCGACTTCACCTCGTTGGTGCTGTGGCCCATTGAGAACTTGGTGGTCCACTTCAACCTTCCCACCAGATTCTCGGTCTTCAGTTCCAGCTCTACACCCTTGGTGCGGATATTACCGATATTCTGGTAAGCCTTGGGATAGCCGATGACCGACGGCATGAATACCTGGTAAAGCATGTCGCTGACGTTCTTGATGTAGTAGTCGACAGCAAAGGAGATGCGATTGTTGAACAGACTCATGTCAACACCGAAGTTCCATGAGTTGGTTTTTTGCCAGCCCAGGTCTGGATTGGCGGTACTGGAGGGCACATAGCCGGTAATTGCAGCCCCGTCCTTCGAATAATAGGAGGCAGTCATCAAGCCGTCGGCAGCATTGGCAGAGATGGCGTTTGAACCGTTGGAACCGTAGCTGATGCGCAGCTTGGCCTGATTAACCCACCAGTTGGGATTCCAGAACTTCTCGTTCGATGCACGCCATGCCATGCTGACTGCGGGGAAGGTACCCCACTTGCGGTTGCTACCGAAGCGTGAGCTACCATCACGACGGATAGAGGCGTTGATAAGGTAGCGGCTGTCATAGCCATATTCGGCACGGGCAAAGTAACTGATAAGATGGTCGTCGGTGGTATAGGTGGCGGTAAACGTTGTCGGTGTCACGTCGTTGATGGTCCAACCCATGATGGTGTTATTGGGAAATTGAGTCACATTCAGGTTGTAGGAGTTGCCGTCCTGTGTCGACTCCAGCGACCAACCGCCCACCACGTTCAGGTGGTGCTTGTCCCAAGTATGGTCATATGTCGTGGTAGCCTCAATGTGGTACTTGTGTGAGCGGCTGCCAATCCAATAGGAATCGGCATAGTATCCCTCGCCCGAACTCCAGAAACGCGATGCTGACGACGGTGTGAAGCGTTTGCGGTCGCGGTTGTTGAAAATCCAAGATCCTAAGACTTTGGCGTTCCATCCCTTCATAATCTCGTAGTCGGCAAAGGCCGATGCCTGGATGCGGATCTGTTCGTCGCGGTAGTAGCGCTGTTCCATAACGGTGACAGGTGATGCCGTCGACCCGGCATACATATAGCGGTTATAGGGTTCAGTAGCGGTATGCAGTCCGGCGTTGTTTTCCACGACAGGCACTGCAGACAGTGCATTCTGTGCCGCATTGTCCTTACCATCCACATTACCACCAGTGGTGACAATCAGTTGTGGTGATACGTCGACACCGATGCGCAACTTGTCCATCAGCAGGGTCTGGCCGCTCAGCTTGGCAGTAAGACGTTTGAAGCCTGTATTGATGACGATACCGTCCTGGTTGACATAGCTGAGCGAGGCACGGTAGCTGTTCTTCTTATTTCCCTGCGTAATGGAGAGGTTATAGGTCTGGGCAAACGAGGGGCGGAACATGGCCTTCTGCCAGTCTACCAGCGACAGGCCGCCATAGCCAAGCATCTGCCAGCGGGGGTCGATGACAGCACTCGTTCCAGCACCGCCCTGCGCCTTGATGACCTGTTCCAGATAGCTGTCGCCTATCTGGGCTCCGGCAGTGGGATATGCATCCACGTATGCCTGATAGTTGGACCTCATGCGCCAGTTAATCCAATCCTCAGCTCCCATAATGGGGATATAACGCTCAGGGTTAGAAATGGAAAGGTTGACTGATGCCGTTACGGTGGTCTTTCCGTCGTCATTACCCTTCTTGCAGGTGACGATAATGACACCGTTGGCACCACGGCTACCATAGATGGCGCTGGACGAGGCATCCTTCAGCACCTCAATGCTTTCGATATCCTGCGGGTTTAGCTGTTGCAGGTCGAAGCCTTCATCCATAGGGACACCATCAACGACATACAGCGGATTGGTGTTGCCGTCCTCATTGATGCTGGTAGCTCCACGCACCTTGATCTGAACGCTGCTGCCTGGAGCACCGCTGGTGCTCTGCACATCAACACCGGCCAGCTCACCTTGCAAGGCAGAAGCGATGTTGCTGACGGGACGATCGGCGAGGTCCTCGGCTTTCACCTTGGCAACAGCATTGGTGATATTGCCTTTTTTAACAGAACCGTAACCAATCACCACCAACTCGTTGAGCTCATTAATATCGGAACTCATGCGAGCATCGGCACGACCGTTCTTAATCTGCACCTTCTGATTGCGATAGCCTATATAGGCTACCTCTATCTGCTTTACTTTCTGGTCGACCTTGAGCACATAGTTACCATCCATGTCGGTCACTGTTCCTCCCTGGCTGCCTACGGCCTTCACCGTAGCACCAATCATCGGCTCGCCATTCTCGTCGAGCACCGTACCCTTCACTGTCTGACCCTGGGCGTGGGCAACGACTGCCATCAGCAGTAATGCTACGACAGCAAATAATTTCTTCAAATTCTTCATAGCTTACTCCTCCTCAATAGTTAATGAACTCCAACCGTCAGCGGCCTCATAGGTGGCCTTGCTGCCTGTAGGAACATAAATGATAGGAGATACTCCGTCCTGAGCCTCATACAGCACACCCTCCAGCGTAGGAGGCGTAGCCGACTGCATGTGGTACTCTGTAATTTTCGACTTCAGCGTGGCATTACGACCACCGAAGGCACGGTTGCCGATGCTGGTCACAGAGGCGGGGATGGTGATGGCGGTCAGCTTGCTACAGTCGAAGAAGGCCATCTCGCCGATGCGCTTCAGGTTAGCAGGCAGCGTGATGCTGGTCATACCCGAACAGCCGTCGAACGCCATCTTAGCGATGGTGGTTACGCTGGCCGGCAGGTTGGCGGTTGTCAGCACAGAACAATAGCCAAAGCAGCCGATAGGAATTTCGGTCACGCCCTCAGGAATGGTGATACTGGTCAGACCTCTGCAGACGGCAAAGGCACCCTCGCCCAGCCACTGGATGGTGTTGGGCAGCGTCACGGAAGTGAGTGAGCGGCAGCCCATCAGCGCTTCTTCGCCGATACCCGTCAGGGTGTAGGTCTTGCCATTGGCGCTGACGGTCTCGGGGAGCGTCAGATCGCCTTGATAGGTAGTTACACTGACTGTTGCCGTAGTTTCCGACTGCCAGTGGCGTGGATTACTGCCGTCATAAGTCAGGGTTGCTGTACCTGCCCCGTCGCCGGCCAACAGATACAGTGTCGTACCATCACTGAGTGTGGCGGTGAACTGACCGCGACTACTCGTAAAATAGTTAGGATCGCCTTCCGTCAGTCCGCTGTCGTCCTTACACGACGTCAGCACCCATGCTCCGGTAATGAGCATCAGCGCCGTCAGACCTCTTAGCAATGTAGCGTCCCATCTTGAATGACACATTTTCATAGATTGCTTTTGTTTTAGTTATAAATATATTTTTGATATGATTTAATGACGAACCACACGTTTCCTTGTGTTCTTGTTCGCTACAAAAGTACGAATTTTCCTATTAGTGTAACATTAATAATATACAAAAAAAAGAAATATAGTACATCTTTTCCATCTCGGGCCAGAATTTGCGGAACACACCCTAGCTCTCGCTCTTACGTGTCGTACCGTTGGTGTCGTTACCGGTTGTCGATACGAAATAGTCGGTGGCTGTCATACTGACTGATACGGTCAGCAAGGCCATCAGAAAAAGGAGCATTCGTTTCATTGTCATTTGTAATTGATTGTTTTCTGTTTCTGCTGACAAAATTAATATCGTGCGTACAATTGTACCTTCAGGATGATTCATAGTCATGGATTTTCGTTCAACCATTCTTTGCAAGACTCCTATTGAGGACTGGATGGCATAGTTTTCATTTCTTCTGGTACAACTTACGCCATTTGTTGGTTCAGCATACGGCATTTGCCAGTACAAGACAGGCTGATCTCCTATTGCTGCCTCCAGCCAGCAATACTGTTGCCTCCAGCCAGCAATATTGCTGCCTCCAGCCGAACATAAGAAAACAGGCACCTCTGTACCCGACATCAGGCAGTTTTGTACCTTTTATGCCTATTATTTCGATAAGTTAGTTATTTTTCTTACCTTTGCAGTCGAATTATATTTCAAGGCTTGAAATATTTGTCCCAGGGCGCAGAACATGTATTCCAGGACCTGAAATATTGAAAACTTAGTTTGCTAAGGAAAAGAACAATCTTGAACAAGAAAAAACGATAGCGATTATGGCCAATTATGTAGTAAAAGAGATGCCCGACGGCATGAATAGCAGCAATAGAAAGCTGTTTCCCAAGATGCCTGTCTACTCGGAGTTCGACAATGACAAGGTGGTAGAGCTCATCCATTCTTATTCACCAGCTTTCAGTGAGGGTGTTGTCAAAGGTGTGCTCGACACGCTTGCTACCGTCATGAAAAGCGTACTGCCGATGGGACACACGTTGAAGATAGACAATATAGGTGTTTTCTCGCTGTCGCTGGAGTTTACTGACGGCAAGGCGGAGATTGCTGCTGCAGAGGAAAAGACCAAATATCGTCATGTTAAGGCTCGGAGCGTTAACTTCAGGGTTGATCAGAAACTGATAAATGCCATCAACCACGATAACACTTTCGAAAAGAGTGACACAACTAAACTGTCACCCTCACCATTCTCACATGAACAGCGGCTGCAACGTGCTTTGGAGTATATTGACAAACATGGAAGCATTAGGCTACAGGAATATGCCAACCTCAATAGCCTCAGTCGCACACAGGCCTCCAGAGAGTTAGCCCAATGGGTCTGCGATACTAACTCCGGCATCAAAGCCAGTGGCAGCGGACCCCTGAAATGCTGGGTAAGAAGTTAGCTTTACTTCTATACAAAAAGGGATGTGCCAATGCTGACACATCCCCCATTTCTGTATAAAAAGTATTTGTTTAGTATTCCTCTTCCTCGTCGTCGAATTCCTCGTCGTCGAAGAAATTACCGCGACGGCTATAAGCTTTGGGCGTGGTTTCGCCAGATATTGATCCTTCAACACTACCACTTAGCAATGTCGTATTAGAATCAATATTAATGATTTTCATTTCTGGTGAAATATATTTCTTGTTCATTTCTATTTCCTCCTTATATTATTTAATAATTACTTTTTTACCATTCACAATATACAGGCCCTTTGTAGGGTGAGTTACAAGACGGCCACTTAGATCATAGTATTGAGTTGTACCATTTTCAGTATTAATCTTTACATCAGTGATACCTGTAGTTTCGTCATCATCAAATCCAAACGTGAGAGTTCTTGCTAAACTGGGAACATTCGAAGCAAGCAAGTAAGACTTGTAAGCCGAAAGTGTAACACCACTGCTGCTTCCGCTGTCATATAATTTAAAGATGGGATTAGCCTTCTCATTCTCTGAACCTGCAAGGACATATATCTCGCTATCTGCAAATGCTTTATCCCTGGTTACGCCTTCAAAGAGATTAGTGCCGGGTAATGGTGTGGCATCGCTCTGTAGAGCGTTGAAAGTGTATATGCCTTCACTGGCTTTCACCAGCACGCCTGTGTTAGCAGGAATGTTATCAGTCAGCTCTGTCAGTGTTACACTGCTTGAAGAAATAGCAGAAGCATAGTAAGCCTTTATACCCGAAGGTATGGCAACTGCTACTGGCAAATAAAGTGATGCCCAGTTAATGTCGGCAACGGTGAGCTCAGCGCCAGCATAGTATTCTATTTCAAAAGCGACCAAAACTTGACTTGATGCCTTGATAGTTGAATAGTTTGTTATATCAAATTCTGCAGGAGCAACTGCCTCACTGCCTAGAAGCGGAGCAGAACCGAGTTCTTTGGTACCATCAGCTGTTATAGTTGCTTGATTTCCGCTAGTCGCATTTGTTAAAGCGTAAAGCTTAATACTCTTTATGTTAGGTGAATGCGAAATGTTGATTGTGTTGTTTGTCAGCTGTATAGCAATATTGTTGCCAACTTTGCGGTTTTCACTACCATTGTTATAGTTCTTGATACTAGGATTTGTACTTGTCAGCGTGAAAACGTAATCGCTGCCCCCCCATGTAGCGCTGGTTGCGAGTTCTTCACTTCCTTTGGGAAGATTGTCGTTCGCATTATTACCTGCCGCAGTGCCTGTCGGTGTGCTTACCGAACATGCAGTGTTTGAAGGACGTGTTACCGTAATCTTTCCTATGTAAGCCGCTTGAAGGGCAAAAAGAATATTTCCGTCACTTGATACAGTCATATCGTACTCTTTGAAGTCAAGAGACTTTTCTCCACTATAAGTAAACGTATGAGTAAAGTTTTTACCTGTTTCTTTGGGGGTTGAAACGTTATATGTATCTGTAATTGATGGGATGTCTTTCATGGTGCCATTATTATTACCTCCACCATTATAAGCTATCGTAATGACATCGCCAGCTTTTAGATTCCTTATTCCATAAAAATTTTTATTATTGTTGAAAAGGCCAAGGTTACGTACATCAGAATATCTGAGCATCCCATCTCCACGGCTAATCAACAAATCACCTTCAGTTACAACCGTCCCACAAGAGAAAGGATAGGTATCTGTACCATTTATCTTATTCTTGTCTTCTGTGTTTCTGGTAGTCGCTATATTGGAGCCATAAGTAACGTTTTCTGTAGCTAAGGAAGCATAATTTATCGACCAGACTTCCGAATCCGCCCACGCTCCTATCGGCAGCGCAGCCATAGCGCATAGCGCCAATTTTAGTAATTTTGTTTTCATTGTTTTAGTTTGTTATGAATAAAACGATTGATTCGATTTTCTGGGGGCAAAGGTAATGATATATAAGAGTACCGCGGGCGTAACATCGTGCAAAGACATGGAGAAACGTACAAAACTGCACGAAACGTCACACCACCAACCTTTACTTGTAGTCCTCCAGACACCACTCGTCGCGCCACTCGATGGCGGGACGGCCGTTCTTATCAATGGTGACAGGCAGGAAGACATAGGTGGCATCGCGGGTGGTCTCCCACTCGTCACGCACCATGTTGCGCTTGTCCTTGACCTGAGGCGTGGAGAAGTCGCGGTCGAAAGCCTTGTGGTCCTTGAACTCCTCGGCATACCACTTGGCTCGTTCACGCGGAATCTGGGTGCCTGCTAACTGCGGCAGCCAGCGGTCGGCCAACGACACGTAGAGGTCCTTTTTGCCAGGAATGCGGATGACACTCGTGATCTGCGAACAGAACGACGAGGCGGTGGTGTCGTTTACATGCGGGTCGCCCAAGTCGGTATATTCCCCATGCGGATCGGTAAAGACACAGACACGCGACGGGTTGGGCGTATAGCCCGTGGTGCCAGAGGTGAACAGATAGTGCTTGCCGTCGCGATAGAAGTGCGACGGAGCTTCACGGGTATAGGGCACATGCTGGTCGGGGAAATGGACGCTATACTTGCCGTTGGTGCCCAGATAGTCGGGTGTCAGCTCGGCACAGATGAGTTCGCAATGCGGACGCTCGAACCACACATAGCCCTGTCCTGTCGTGGGGTCGCTCCACATGTCGAAGTCGCCCACACCGAAACCTTCGGGCTTCAGACTCTTCACATATTCGTATGGTCCCGTGAAGCGGTCGGCCTGCATGATGACGAAATAGCCGTCGGTATCCATCGACTTAATCCAGCATACCCACTTGCGCGTTA
>Ga0247609_10002657_pt1 | contig 18745 bp, 19 predicted proteins | sample 172DNAGHGlowgp2_FD_193487 | JGI IMG/M metagenome (GOLD analysis project Ga0247609, IMG submission 193487) | Sheep rumen microbial communities from Palmerston North, Manawatu-Wanganui, New Zealand - 1728 DNA GHGlow gp2 | ecosystem: Host-associated > Mammals > Digestive system > Stomach > Rumen ...
CACGTCGTCAACGATACCAATGGTGAAGTGGTTCTTGGGCTCGGGCATAGCGAGGTTGTTGAACACGCTGATGATCTGAGCAGGAGTGGTGTCGTGAGAACCGAGACCGTAGCGGCCACCAACGATAACAGGACGATCCTGAACATCGAAGAAGGCATCCTTAACGTCGAGATACAGAGGCTCGCCATTTGCTCCTGGCTCCTTGGTACGATCGAGAACAGCAATCTTCTTGACAGTCTTAGGAACAGCAGCCAGCAGGTGCTTCACTGAGAATGGACGATAGAGGTGTACGCTGATCATACCAACCTTCTGGCCGTTGGCATTCAGGTAGTCGATGGCCTCACGGGCAGCATCAGTAGCAGAACCCATCAGGATAATCATGCGGTCGGCATCCTCGGCTCCGTAGTATGAGAACAAGTGATACTCACGACCAGTGATCTTAGAGAGTTCACCGAGATACTTCTCAACAACCTCAGGTACTGCATCGTAGTATGGGTTACAAGCCTCACGGTGTGTGAAGAATGTCTCTGGGTTCTCAGCGGTACCACGTGTGATAGGACGCTCAGGAGACATGGCACGATCACGGAAACGCTTGATGTACTCTTCCTTTACGAGAGGACGAACATCCTCCTGGTCGAGCAGCTCAATCTTGTGATACTCGTGAGAGGTGCGGAAACCGTCGAAGAAGTTAACGAAGGGAACGCATGTCTCCAGAGATGCCAGGTGAGCAGCAGCGGTCATATCCATAACCTCCTGTACAGAACCCTCGCAGAGCATAGCGAAACCTGTCTGACGGCAAGCCATCACGTCCTGGTGGTCACCGAAGATACAGAGAGAGTGAGAAGCCAGCGTACGGGCAGAAACGTCGAATACGCATGGGATGAGTTCACCGGCAATCTTGTACATGTTAGGAATCATCAGGAGCAGACCCTGAGAAGCGGTGAATGTGGTGGTGAGAGCACCTGCCTGCAGAGAGCCGTGAACGGCACCGGCAGCACCAGCCTCAGACTGCATTTCCTGTACACTGACGGTCTGACCCCACAGGTTCTTACGACCACGGGCAGCCCACTCGTCAACATGCTCCGCCATTGGCGAAGACGGGGTGATGGGGTAGATAGCAGCTACCTCAGAGAACATATAGCTCACGTGAGCCGCAGCCTCGTTACCATCACAGGTGATAAATTTCTTTTCTTTAGCCATTTGTTTAGAATAGATATTAAATAAAAAACTAATATTTGTTGTATTTGTTACTAAGAATATTTAAAACAGGAGTAGGGGAGTGGTTCATGCTAATATAGGAATCCCAACAACCATAGTGGTATTTGGTTTTCGCGACCAATCTCGGTATTATATCTGGCATAAATCACATCGGGCGCGTACCTTATTTTATTATAAGCATCTGCATCGCAGATACGGAACTTCAGCTTACTATCTACCAAGTAGTAGTTCTCGTGACCGTCTTGGTTGACCTTGTGGTCTTTCCACAGCGAATTCACAAAGAAAGTCTCCATAGCTGTTTGGCGGTCCACATGAATGGGGTAGATGGCATAAAGCAGATTGCTGTTATGGAGCATCACCTTCGACGGCTTCTTGGGAAAATCCTCGCCAACCGGGTAGATCATGTTCAGCAGACGGGCATCAGTCAGATACTTGATATAGTTCATCACCGTAGCACGGCTGGTTTCGATATTTTCGGCCAACTTGCTGACATTGGGCGCTTTAGGACCGCCTTCAGCCAACTGATAGAACAGCTTTTTAATCTTCGTCAGATATTTCAATTCAATCTGTTTGATCAGCAGAATATCGACCTCGGTCATCATGTTCATGGTCTTCAGCAGGTTTTCGCTGTAATTGCGGTGCTCCTGGAAGAAGGGATAAAAACCATGATGAATGTAATCCTGAAAGTAACGATTGGGCGATATTTTGGGGAGGATCTGCTTTACGATGCGCTCGTGGTGATTGATAATCTCTTCTAGAGAGTATGCCGGAAAGTCGTTGCCTGTCAGCAAGTTAACAAATTCACGGAACGAGAATCCACGTAAGTTGTAGGATTTCACGATACCGTTAAGCTCCGGATTTTCGTCCTTCAGGCGCATCACGCTGCTGCCTGTAAAAACAATCTTCAAATGGGGATAAAGATCGTAGCACTTACGAAGTTCCTTTGACCAGTCTGGCTGTTTAAACACCTGGTCAATCAACAGCACACGACCACCGTGACGACAAAATTCACCGGCAAAATCAGCAATGCCACGACCCTGGAAATAAAAATTGTTCATGTTGATGTAAAGGCATTTCTTGTCCTGTGTGTCGAAATGTTCCTTTGCATATTGGAGTAAGAATGTCGTTTTTCCGACACCACGGGTACCTTTGATGCCAATCATTCGGTCGCTCCAATCAATCTCGTCCATCAATGACCGACGAACCGGAGCATTCACATGTTCCACCAAGTACCGATGTGTCCTAAAGAAAGCTTCCATTCTCCCAGATTTGTTTAAAACGACTACAAAGGTACAAAAAAATAATCAAATTGCAAAGCAGAGATAGCAAAATCTTTTAAAATTACGATATTTTAGTAGTATTCATAAATAAATAATAGACATTATGATAAATAGAAAAATTATAAGGATGATATTTCAATTTTTATCTACCAAGAATTTTGAAATTAAAAATTAAAAGATTATCTTTGCAGAAGAAAATCAAATCACTTAAAACAAAACGGTTAAAGAATAAAAACTAAATAAAATTTGGAATTATAACTAAAACATCACAAACAATATGATTAAGGATTTTAATTTCTATGCACCGACCCGTGTAGTATTTGGCAAGAGTTCTGAAGAAAAAATTGCTGAACTGGTCATGGCTTTCCATCCACAAAAAGTTTTGATCCATTATGGCGGTGGTTCTGCTGAGCGTTCTGGATTATTAAATGTCGTCAGAAGTCAGCTCCGCCAGGCTGGTCTGGATTTTGTGGAATTAGGTGGCGTGATACCCAATCCGTTGCTTTCCAAGGTTCAGGAAGGCATTACGCTCTGCCGGAAAGAAAACGTAGATTTTATTCTGGCTGTTGGCGGCGGCAGCGTGATAGATTCTGCGAAAGCCATTGGATATGGTGTCCATTACAACGGTGACGTATGGGATTTCTGGGCAGGAAAAGCAACTCCGAAGGCCTGCATGCCCATTGGCGTCGTTTTGACCATTCCTGCTGCCGGCTCGGAAATGTCGTCCAGTTGTGTGATTACCAAGGACGAAGGACTCATCAAGCGCGGCATCAACAGCGACCTGTGCCGCTGTAAGTTCGTCGTGATGAATCCGGAGAGCACCTTTACCCTGCCGCCCTATCAGACAGCAGCTGGAGCCACCGATATCATGATGCACACCATGGAACGTTATTTCTCGAAATACGAGGATATGACCCTGACAGATGCCATTGCTGAAGCCTTGTTAAGAACGGTTAAGGACGCTGCATTGGTGGTGATGGAGCATCCAGAGGATTACAGAAATCGTGCACAAATTATGTGGGCAGGATCGCTGGCTCATAACGATCTGACGGAATGCGGAACGGAAAAAGATTTCGCCACACATCGCCTAGAACACGAGTTGAGCGCCCTATTCGGAGTTACTCATGGTGCCGGACTTGCTGCCATCTGGCCGTCGTGGGCCCGTTATGTAAAAAGTAGGCATCTAAGTCGTTTCGTGCAGTTTGCCGTCAACGTGATGGGCATTGAAAACGACTTCGCTCATCCCGATGAAACCGCTGAAAAAGGCATTCGTGCCATTGAAGACTTCTACAGGAAGATTGGCATGCCTACAAATATCCACGAACTTCTGGGACGCGAAATTACTACCGATGAAATCGAGGAAATGGTGAACAAGTGCTCGCGTGGCGGTACGATTACCTTAGGGGCTATGGAGGTAATCGACACCCAAGCCATGCGTACCATTTATGAGATGGCGAAGTAGGGGGCTCTCCCCTACTCGTCTTTCAGCGTGGGCAACGACAGGTGGTAGCGCACAGCTAGGAAACGGATCAGACAAGTAATGAGGAAAGAAACAATAACGGTTACCTCAATAGATATTCCTAAGTTATCTAAAATCCAATAAGTTACGCCACCGGCAACTGCAGCCATTGCGTAGATTTCTCGATGAAAGATGACGGGCTCGTTATTGAGCAGCACATCACGAATCACACCACCGGCAGAACCCGTAATACAACCCATGATGATGGCCACCCAGTAGGGTTGTCCGAAAGCCAGCGATTTCTGAATACCGGCAATGGTGAACAGTGCCAATCCTAGTGTGTCGAACACAAACCATGTGTTGCGAAGTCCCTCCATATGTTTGGCAAAGACAATGACAAACAGCAAAGCCATCGCTGTACATATCATATATATAGGACTCGTCATCCAGAAAGGCGTGGTACCCAGCATGACGTCGCGTATCGTTCCTCCTCCGATAGCTACCGCAATACCGCAGACATAGCCCCCAAACCAGTCGAAATGCTTTGCTGCCGCATGGCGAATACCTGATATGGCGAAAGCAAAGGTTCCTAAAAATTCAATAATTCGTGTGACGATTTCGTTATATTCCATTATTTTTCTTCAAATCTTTTCCCCCAATAATTTACCATCCGCTCATAGAGTTTCTGTTCGGCAGGAGAATGCTGTCCGAACCAGATACGTTCGTGCTGCAGGGCATCTGGCATGTATTGCTGAGGAGTGAAATGTCCGGCATAGTCGTGCGGATACTGATAACCGTCACTATATCCCAAATCCTTCATCAATGAGGTCGGTGCATTGCGCAGGTGTAATGGTACGGGCTGATTGCCGGTCTGACGAACTAAGCCCAGTGCCCTATCGATGCCCAGGTACGCAGAATTGCTCTTGGGCGACGTAGCAAGGTATACGGCACATTCTGCCAGGGGAATCCGCCCCTCGGGCCAGCCTATCTTCATCACGACGTCAAAGGTGGCATTGGCTAACAGCAGGGCATTGGGATTGGCAAGTCCGATATCTTCAGCGGCAGAAATCACCAGTCGACGGGCAATAAACTGCGGGTCTTCCCCACCCTCTATCATGCGAGCCATCCAGTATAGCGCAGCATCGGGATCGGAACCGCGTATGGACTTGATGAAAGCCGAAATGATGTCGTAGTGCATCTCGCCGTCCTTGTCGTACGCCAAGGGGTTCTGTTGCAGACAAAAAACCACCATTTCATCGGTAATTGTGATGCGAGCGTCGTCGGAATTACTATTTGTTTTAACCGAACTTGAACTCTCAACTACTAACTCCAAGATATTCAATAGCTTACGCGCATCGCCACTACTATATCTCAAGAGTGCTCCCGTCTCTTGCAAATCAATGTTGAGTTCCTTCAAGAAGACGTCCTTTGTCAATGCACGGTGGAGCAGTTCCAACAGGTCATCTTTCTCCAGCGACTTTAATACATACAGCTGACAACGCGAGAGTAGCGGGCGAATGACCTCGAACGACGGATTTTCGGTCGTGGCACCAATCAGCGTGACGATACCCTTTTCTACCGCGCCCAACAAGGAATCCTGCTGCGATTTGGAGAAACGGTGGATTTCGTCAATAAACAAAATCGGTGAGGCCTCGTTGAAAAAGCGCCCTTTCTGGGCACGCTCTATCACGTCGCGAACGTCTTTGACGCCGCTGGTGACTGCCGACAGGGTAAAGAATTGCACTTCCAACTGGTGGGCAATAATCTGAGCCAGCGTAGTCTTCCCCACCCCTGGAGGTCCCAAAGGATGAACGACGAGATGCGCCCAGCGTCAATCATCTTGCGCAACACGGCACCTTCACCTACCAGATGACGTTGTCCGACATAGTCGTCCAAAGTCCTTGGCCTGAGTCTTTCTGCTAACGGTTCTGCCATAATTTTACTGCAAAATTAGTGTATTTTGAGAAAATAACAAAAAATATTGCCAAAAAACTTGGATAAAGCGAATAAAGTATGTACATTTGCAAAGGAAAAGTAAATTTTAAACACAAAAAGAGCCAAATGAAAGAGACAAAAGAGAAAACCGAGAAGGCCGAAAAAGGCGAGAAAGGTGTCAGTCTGAAGACTTTGACCAAGAGCAGCGTCTGGGACCTGCAGGAAAATGATGTATTCCGTCTACTGGAAACTGTCGAGAAAGACGTAGAGCTGAAAGAGAACCTGCGTCACTATCTTGATATTATTCGTAGTGCGTTCATGATTGAAGAACTGAAGGACGACGACAAGCTCGTCAAGCAGAAGTTCACCAAGCAGGACTACAAAGTGGGCAGTATCAAGGATGGCGACGACATGAAGCTGGTGTTGGCCATCAAGAAACGTCCCATCATGCGTGTCACTGACCTGACATACGAGAACATCCGCCACATCTCGGCAGCCAAGCTCGTCGAGGTTCTCGACCGTAACTTCGGAGGCGGCTGGGATTCGCTGTCGCAGTCCATTCAGGATATTATCGAGAGCGGTTTCGACATTTCAACCACTACGCTGCCCAAGGATCGTCTGCACAAGAAAGGCGGCATGTACGATAAGAAGATTGCTGACGGTTACGAAGTGCTCGAAGTGGCCAAAGGTTCGTGGGTGGAGGCCATCTTCGCCAAGCTGAAGCCCGAGAGTTACAAGCCGCGCATGCAGTTCGAAAACCGTAGCGAAAATGATGAGGAGGACGACGAGGATATTGATCTGCCCGAGGACGACTACAACAAGCCCGACGAGGACGATGTCGAGCTGAGTGAGCCCAACGACGACGAGATCACTGAGGACAACTACCGTACGACGTTCTCCATCGAGCAGGATCCTGATGAGGATGCCGAGAGCCTCTCCGACTACATCGCCGACGAGTAACATCCCGAACATCATTTCTATAACATAACTAATTTCCTCTAACTTTATGAACATTCCTAGTGTATTTTGGCTTGTACCCATTGCCTCTGTCGTGGCTTTGGGTATGGCTTGGTTTTTCTTCACCCAGATGATGAAGGAAGACGAGGGAACGCCCCGTATGAAGGAGATTGCCCTCTACGTGAGAAAAGGTGCTATGGCTTATCTGAAGCAGCAGTACAAGGTCGTGGGTATCGTTTTTGCCGTACTCTGCGCCCTGTTTGCCTTCATGGCCTATGGTCTGAACGTTCAGAATCCGTGGGTGCCGTTTGCTTTTCTGACTGGTGGTTTCTTCTCGGGTTTGGCAGGATTCTTCGGTATGAAGACCGCCACCTATGCTTCAGCCCGCACGGCTAATGCAGCCCGCAAGAGTCTAAATGCCGGTCTGAAGGTTGCCTTCCGTTCAGGTGCCGTCATGGGTCTTACCGTTGTAGGCCTTGGTCTGCTCGACATTGCCCTATGGTTTGTCGCACTGAACTGGCTGACCAGCGACTCGCTCATCACCATCACCACCACCATGCTAACCTTCGGTATGGGTGCTTCTACGCAGGCGCTGTTTGCCCGTGTGGGTGGCGGTATCTACACCAAGGCTGCCGACGTGGGTGCCGACATCGTGGGTAAGGTCGAGGCCGACATTCCCGAGGACGATCCGCGCAATCCCGCTACCATTGCCGACAATGTAGGCGATAATGTAGGCGACGTGGCCGGTATGGGTGCCGATCTGTACGAGAGCTATTGCGGTTCTGTACTCAGTACCGCTGCCCTGGGTGCTGCCGCCTTTGGCGTAGCCGGTTTGGAGGTCCAGCTGAAGGCCGTCATCGCCCCCATGCTGATTGCCGCTGTGGGTGTATTCCTGTCGCTCTTCGGCATCTTCCTCGTTCGTACCAAGGAGGGCGCTACCATGCGCGACCTGCTGAAGTCGCTGTCGCTGGGTACCAACGTCAGTGCCATCCTCATCGCCATTGCCACCTTCGCCATCCTCTACCTGCTGGGTGTCGAAAACTGGCTGGGTCTCTCCTTCTCCGTCATTTCTGGTCTTGCCGCCGGTGTCATCATCGGTCAGGCTACCGAATATTACACTTCTCATAGCTACAAGCCCACCCAGAAGATTTCCGAGGCTGGTCTCACCGGTTCTGCCACCGTTATTATTAAAGGTATAGGAACCGGCATGATTTCCACCTGCATTCCCGTTGTCACCATTGGTGTCGCCATCGTGCTGAGTTTCGGCTTTGCCAACGGCTTCGACCTGTCGATGTCTTCCGACAGCTTGGCTCATGGACTCTACGGCATCGGTATTGCTGCCGTAGGTATGCTGTCAACGCTGGGCATTACGCTGGCTACCGACGCCTACGGACCTATTGCCGACAATGCTGGTGGTAATGCCGAGATGTCCGAACTGGGCGAAGAAGTCCGTCACCGCACCGACGCCCTCGACGCTCTTGGAAACACCACTGCCGCTACTGGTAAGGGTTTTGCCATCGGTTCTGCCGCCCTCACGGCGCTGGCCCTGCTGGCATCCTATATCGAGGAAATCAAGATAGCTATGGAGCGTGCCGGAGTCATGATGGAGAACGTCAAGGGCGAAGTCATCAGCGCCTCTGCCGCTACCATCCCCGACTTCATGAACTACTTCCAGGTCAACCTCATGAATCCCAAGGTGCTTGTCGGCGCATTCATCGGCGCTATGGCAGCCTTCCTGTTCTGCGGACTCACCATGGAGGCTGTGGGACGTGCCGCCCAGAAGATGGTGGAAGAGGTTCGTCGCCAGTTCCGCGAGATTCCTGGTATTCTCGAAGGCACGGGCACGCCTGACTACGGTTCCTGCGTAGAGATTTCCACCCGTGCAGCCCAGCACGAGATGATCTTCCCGTCGCTCCTGGCCATTGCCATCCCCATCATCGTAGGTTGCATCCTCGGCGTTGCCGGCGTCCTGGGTCTGCTCGTCGGCGGTCTGGCTGGCGGCTTCACGCTGGCTGTATTCATGGCCAATGCCGGTGGTGCTTGGGACAATGCCAAGAAGATGGTCGAGGAAGGCAACTTCGGCGGCAAGGGCTCGTTTGCCCATAAAGCTACCATCGTTGGCGACACCGTAGGCGATCCCTTCAAGGATACCTCTGGCCCGTCACTTAACATCCTCATCAAGCTCATGTCGATGGTCAGCATCGTCATGGCTGGATTGACCATACTCTTTATATAATATGTAAGTGGTAAGAGGTAAGAAATAAGAAAAAAGTGCTCGGAAAACACCATTCCGAGCCTTTTTTCTATTTTTTTTGAAAAAAGTCGCCAAAAAGTTTGGTGGGTTCGCAGAAAGTTCGTACCTTTGCACCCGCAAAACGAAAAACGTTGCACCCGTAGCTCAGTTGGTAGAGCACCTGACTCTTAATCAGGGTGTCCAGGGTTCGAGCCCCTGCGGGTGTACAAAAGCACCCCAAAGTGATAGAAAATACAAGTCTATCACTTATTTTTTATTCCTTTTTTCATTACATATTATAGCACGAGGGCAATCTCATTTTTAATAAGGCTGTATTTTTAATTCTCTTCTTTGAAGAATGAACCTACAGGCATGGCGGCATCCTCAGCGACACAACAGTTGTAGCGTTCGCGGCTGCGGCGTTCATGGGCAAACATGGCCTTGGTACCGGCTTCGTCCTGCTGGAACTCCAGGTGCTCGTCGATGGCGAAGGAGTGGGCCATCGTCTCGACATCGAGGTTGTCAGTGCCGATGAGTGTGAAGGTCCAGTTCTGCTTCTTCAGCTTCTCAATCATCGTGCGGATCATCTTCAGCGTCCATTCCTCGCTACTGTTCTCCTCACCGTCGGTGATGATGGTTACCAGCACATGGTCACCATCCTCAATCTGGGCATTGGTCTTGGTGATTCCTTTGCCGATGGCATCGTAGAGAGGTGTGCCGCCACCGGGACGATAGGCTTTCCAGTCCAAGTCCTTGGTTTGTGCGGCGGGCGAGTTGTCGTAGTGCCAGGTGGTGTGGCCAGTGTCGAAGGTGAGCAGGGTGACGAACTGTTCCTGGTCAGGGAACTTCTCCTGCATCTTGCGGACGGTCTGAAGGGTCTCGTTCATGCCTACAAAGGCTTGCTTGCGGATAACTTCCATACTGCCGCTCTCGTCAACGATAATCAGGTTGTTAACTCGCTTGACCTTCGGTCGAGCCTGCTCACGCTCGGAAGAATCCAAACAAGTTTGGTTCTTCTCTCGCTTAATCGCAGCCTTGGTCTTAACATCATTTGTTTTCATAATCGTAACTTTTTAATTGGTGAATACTTCTTTTTCGACTAGTCTTTATCTCTTTGAAGAAGAATTTGGAGAAAAATTAAGCAATCAAGCGATTTTTTTGTAATTTTGCAGAAAATTATCGAGTTATGTACTATCAGCGACTGTCAGACGAAGAGATTCTAAGCGGTTTCCGCGAGGGCGATGCCGACATTATCCGTGAGTATTTCTACGGGTATTGTCAGGTGGGCTATAACATCTTCGACCAGCGATATCAGCTGCGCGAGAAGGAGAACCTGGACTTCATGTCGCTGGCTCACCAGTATGCGCTGTACCTGATGGAACACGACTGGAAGCCGCTGGAGGATCACTCGCAGAATGTGAGTTTGAAGACGTGGCTTATCAATGGGTTCCGCTATGTGGTGCTCGATGCACTGAAATGGTACCGCAAGGAGTACGGCAGCATCACGTTCGAGGACTATCTGATGTCGTTTGACGTGACCAGCGACCTGCGGTTGCAGTTCAACAAGATGGTGGAGGATGTGTGCGACCATGCGCCTCTGGACCATCAAGAGCGGCTGATTATCGACATGCTGTTGTTGCAAGGTTTCAAGTCGAAAGAGATAGCGGCTCAGTTGGGAATGACTCCGTCGGCCATCTCACAGAAGTACAAGAAACTGAAGGAGCAGATTATCGTGCCGTATTTCAGGAAGAACTTCGACATGGACCTGGATATGCCGGAGGTGATGGACGAAATGGCTATCCTGCACAGGGAGGCTACTATGGGCGAAGACAAAATGTCGATTGCCCCAATGCCTGGTTCGATGGCAGACATGGCAGCGCCAATGGCATGCGAGGATATGGACTTTATTAGAGAAGAAGTTATGGAACAGAAGAGAACAACAGACGGAGCAGCGAGTGCAGTTGCAAGCTCGCTTGATAACTGCCGAGTCGCGAAGGATGTCGACCGTAGGTCAACACCAGAGTTTATCACGGAGCTGCAGCCAAACGAGATCTTTGTGTTCGGCAGCAATCTGAAGGGAATGCATGGCGGTGGTGCGGCCTATATCGCCTACCGCAAGTTTGGAGCCATCATGGGTCAGGGCGTGGGTCTGCAAGGCCAGAGCTATGCTATCCCGACGATGCAGGGCGGCGTAGAGACCATCCGTCCGTATGTGGATGAGTTTATCGCGTTCGCCAAGGAGCACCCTACCCTCACCTTCCTCGTCACTCGCATCGGCTGCGGCATCGCCGGTTTCACGGATGATGAAATCTCTCCACTATTCGAGAAGGCTCACGACGTGGAGAATATCGTGTTGCCACCAGGATGGTGATGTATAATAGCAGAGAATACTGATATTTAAAGGTCTTTTGAAATAAAATGGCTAATATTATATATCAAAAACTGACAGAGGATAGAATCGATACATTTATCCAAATGCGTATTAATCAGCTTCTTGAAGAGGGAGCAACAAAAGATGTTGATCTTGTTCCTGCATTGAAGGACTACTATTTTAGACATATAGCTGATGGCACTTTTGTATCATGGATTGCTATAGATGGTGATAAGATAGTTGGAACAAGTGGTATGTCGTTTGTGGAGAAACCTCCATATTTTGGTTGTCCCAGCGGTAGGATTGGTTTGCTGTCGAGCATGTTTACGAATCCTAATTACAGACGCAAAGGAATAGCAAAAGAACTGCTTTCAAGAGTGGTAGAGGAGGCTCGGAAGTATGGGTGTGGTACTGTTCAGATTACCGCATCAGATATGGGCGTTCTATTATATACGGATTTTGGTTTTGTAAAAAATAAGAATTTCATGCAATATCGTATCAAATAGTAAGGAGAAAACAAGGTGCGCAAAAACATTAAAGGCACTTCCGCAAGTAATGTGAATTTGCTAAATGGCAGGCAATAGACAACATATCATACACGGCTTGCGTGACGGCATACCCATTGCGATGGGCTATTTTGCCGTGACGTTCTCGCTTGGCATCATTGCTGCGAGGGCTGGACTGACGGCACCCTTGGGATTTCTGAGCAGCTTCTTCACCCGTGCTTCGGCTGGCGAATATGGCACGTACACGCTGGTAGCGGTACAGGCAGCCTACGTGGAGGTGATAGCCATGTGCTTGGTGGCCAACTTGCGCTATATGCTGATGAGTGCGGCTCTGTCGCAGAAAATAGCTCCTGGTACATCATGGTTTCACCGCATATTGATGGCCTGTTGCGTGACTGACGAGGTGTTTGGCATCTCTGTTGCCCATCCGGGCTATACGCCTCCGGCTTATACTTACTCGGCAGCCCTGATATCGACGTTGTTCTGGGCATCGGGGTGCGCTGTGGGCATTGTGGCTGGCAGTCTGTTGCCCCAACCGATGGTGACTGCCCTGAGTATGTCGCTTTACGGCATGTTTCTTGCGATTATCATTCCGCCTGCCCATAAAGACCGGAACGTGCTCTATGCGCTGATAGCCAGTTTTGTGTTAAGTGGTCTGTGTGCTGTGACTCCTGTTATAGGAGAGTGGAGCAGTGGTATGCGAACAGTGGTGCTGACGATAGTCATTTCGGCTGTCGCTGCATGGCTTAAACCTATTAAAATAGATAACGATGGAGCAGCATAGCATTCTCATATATATAATCCTGGCCATTGTCATCACCAATCTGATTCGCGTGACACCAATGGTACTGATCAAGGGGGAATTACACAACCGCTTCGTGCGCAGCTTCCTGTATTATGTGCCTTACGTCACGCTGGCCGTGATGACCTTCCCTGATATGATTCTGGCTACGCCGACTCCATTGTCAGGAATAATTGCGCTGTTGGCTGGCATCGTTGCAGCATGGTTCCGCTTGGGACTATTCCCAGTCGCGGCCATCTGTTGTGTCATCGTCTATATGTTGATATAAGGGAAGATAACATCTATCACATCGTCCAAGTCAACTTCTTTGAAGCGATTGAAGCGTTTGCCGTCTCGTTCAATCCTCTCAAAGAACGTCTTTTCAGGACGTACCCAGTATTATTGGTGTGCACCAATTCTTGGCTTCAGGAATTCAGTCATCCTGAAGTGAGGATTACCCAGCAATGCAGGCAGTCCGACTATTGGAGCAATCATCTGCGCATAGAACGAACCGCAACTGTTGCCCACAAGTGCGTCAGGCTTCTCGCGGTCAATCAGGTCGCGGATAAAATTGATAGCCTCCTTGGGATGCATAGGCAGGTCTGGTGTCAGCACCTCTGCTTTACCCTCAAGTGCTTCTCTCAATGCTACAGCTGGCACACACTGGCCACTGGCATAGAATCCGTGTAAGAACAGTATCTTCATCATACTTCGTGGTTGATACCCAGATAGTCAAAGAACTTGTCTGGCCAGTAGTTCATAATATCACCCGAAGTCCCAATCCATCTTGTATTCGTCGAAACGGATGCCGTCGATGCTGCCGTATAATTCCAGAATACCCAAGATGTCCTGCTGCTGTTTTGGCGAGAGCAGGTTCTCGCCGTGATGGTAACGGTAATAAGGACCATTGCCGCCACTGAAATAACCCTTTACATGTCTACGGGCCTCGGCTCGGTCTCGTTGCGGAATGTTATCATAAATATGCGTAAAGCCCCATGCTTTCCTTACCATTTGTTTTTTGCAGAAGCACTTGCACGTGCCGTCCTGCCAAGCCGTAGGATAGACGGCCGATCCGCTATAACGCTCCACAGGCATCAGCAGTCTGGCCTGATAATGCATGCAACTTGCATTCTGTGCGCATTCTTCATTGAAGCACAAGGGATATCCCATAGGAACATCTTGGTAAGTCAATTTCTTCTCTTCCATATCTGTGTGATTAAGTTTTTGTTATTCATTGCAAAGATACAATATTTTTGGCAAATATCCAAAAAATAATGCCATAAAACGTTATCTACATAACCTCTACCATTTCTCTATCGCCATCTCTGTGAGCTTAAGAGGGAGGTAATGACTACTGAGGCGGAGGCTGGCTTGATGTTCCCAAGGTGGGACTAAATTGTTCCCACCTTGGGACTAAAACATTCCCAGCCTGGGACTAAAACATTCCCAACGTGGGACTGTTTAATAAGCTACGAGTAAATCTCGTTAAAAGGCCTTGCTTGAAAGCCAGCAGGCGAGTATTGGAGATGAAAAACGAAACATCATTTGGTAGAGCTAAGGTAGAACTAAAGTAGAGGTAAAAAGTTGGCTAAAAACTTGCACAAGTCCCATAAAATCAGTATCTTTGCAGACAAAATAACTAAAATTTAGTAGAGGTAGAACTAGAAATTAAAAATCTAGCGCAAAAAAAATTAGAAAAATATGAAGAAACTATTCACACTCTCGTTTGCATTATTGATTGCAAGCATCACATTGGGACAAGTAAAAAACGAACCAAACGAAAAGACTATGACAGAGAATCTGAACGAAGTCGCTGCATTCCTGAAGGATTGCCGCGTGTTTTTCATCGCAACGTCTGAGGGTAATCAGCCCCGTGTACGTCCTTTCGGAGTTGCCGAGATAGTAAATGGCAAACTCTACCTGACCACAGGTCGCAAGAAGGATGTCTATAAGCAGCTGGAGGGGAATGACGGTCGCTTTGAGATTTGCGCCCTGAAGGCTGATTACTCTCAATGGATACGAATCAGCGGACGCTTGGTGGATGAGGACAACGCAGAGATACGCCAGACCATACTTGACCGTAACAAGTCGTTAGGACATATGTACTCTGCCAATGACGGCAATTTCGTCACCCCCTACATTGCCGATGGTGAAGCCCGTTTCTTCTCCTTCCAAGGCGAAGAAAAGCGTGTGAAGTTTTAAGACAATCCTGTTACGAAACCATATCGTAACAGGATTTTATTTTCGTTGTCGGCAGCTGAATTGTACTATTTTACAGATCCGGACAGCATCATGCCTCCCCAAACAGCCAAGATGCCTATAATAACGCTTGCCCCCACATATAGGGCAGTCATTAAGACATCGCCTGCTTTCATCATGCTATAGGATTCGTTGGCAAAGGTGCTGAAGGTGGTGAAACCTCCACAGAATCCTGTTACCAACAGCAGTTTCATTTCAGGAGGCAGCATACCCTTGCTGACCAAGCCCACCAGCAAGCCAATGAGCAGGGAGCCAAGGATGTTGACGGTAAACGTGCCCCAAGGGAACGATGCATTGATATTTGAAAGCAAGTAGCGCAAAACAGAACCGGCTGCACCACCAATTGCTACCCAAAAGAGATTTTTTACCATATTTGTTTTGATTTTTATAAAAGTTTTGTAAAACGATGGTGCAAATATACAAAATATGCTGCAAATTCATTAACTTTGCAAATAAAAATATCGAAAACAGGCTGCACCTCGGCAAAAAGCAAGCTTTCTGTTGTCGGAGTCGCTATTCGAGTTTGTAAGAAAAGTAAAAGATAAGAGTCAAAAATGAAAATAGTAGTCGCCATAGATTCATTCAAGGGTTGTCTGACCTCAAAAGAGTCCAATCGGGCAGCAGCAGAGGGTGTCAGGAACCATTGGCCTGACGCAGAAGTTGTACAAGTGCCTGTCAGCGATGGCGGTGAAGGCTTTATGGAGGCTTTTCATGCGGCTATCGGTGGCAAGCTGATAGAGTTGACGGTAAGAGATCCACTTATGAGACCTGTCTCTGCCCGATATCTGCTACATGATAAGCTGGCCGTTGTTGAAATTGCACAAGCCAGCGGGCTGACGTTGCTTACTCGCGAAGAAAGGAATCCGATGGTGGCAACCAGTTACGGTACGGGCCAGTTGGTGACTGATGCAGTCCGAAGAGGCGCAGAGCATATCATCGTGGGACTTGGCGGCAGTGCAACCAGTGATGCAGGTATCGGGATGCTACGAGCACTTATCAACAACTTCGCTAAGCATGGCGAATGGGATGATATTGATGAGTTGAAGCATGTCCGTTTCACCATTGCGTCCGATGTCAAGAATCCGTTGTGTGGTGAGAATGGAGCGGCTCATGTCTTTGCTCCGCAAAAAGGGGCAACGCCTGATATGGTAATTCAACTCGACAACAGAGCCAGGAAGTTTGCAGATGTTTCTGCCAAGCATTTTGGCTATGACCGCTCTGAACAGGAGGGCGCAGGAGCTGCTGGCGGCTTGGGCTATGCTTTTCTGCAATATATGAATGCTGACTGTAAGCCTGGCATTGAGCTGTTGCTGGATACCATCAAGTTCCATGAGATAGTCAGTGAAACCGACCTCATTATCACTGGTGAAGGCTCTGCTGACCTACAGACCTTGATGGGAAAGCTTCCCATGGGAATCCTGAAACAATCAAACAATGTGCCTGTTTGTCTTATAGCAGGCAGAATCAGCGACAAACAGGAACTTCTAAATGCAGGTTTTGCTCATGTTGAGTGTATCAACCCAGAAGGCATATCCATTGAAGAAGCCATGCACAAGGAGGTGGCCATGCAAAATATTATCGACACCGTTGGGCGAATAATACAAGAAAGAGATGAGTACTAACTTTTAAGTTTAAGGATTATGATGACTAAGACAAGACTATGGGTGTTTGCCGCCATCCTCACAATTTGCGGCATGACAATAATGTCCTGCTTTTCGGACTCGTCGAAGAGCAAGAAGGTCAGTACGACTGACGATGCCAGTCAGTTTGTGACCATTACCGACGTGGTGCCCGATGCCATATTGGAAATCCGTTACTTCGGTACGTACAACTTTGTGGGCGCCCGTATCGACGGTTACGAAGAGCCGACGGCGTTGCTCACACGCCAAGCTGCCGATAGTCTGAAGGCCGTGAGTGATGATGTGAAAGCCCAAGGTTATCGCCTGAAGATCTACGATGCCTACCGTCCGCAGAAGGGCGTAGACCACTTCGTGCGCTGGGCAGAGGACATCAACGACACGCTGATGAAGCCCTACTTCTATCCGGACCTCGACAAGAGCGTGCTCTTTCCTCAGGAATACATTGCCGAAAAGAGCGGACATACGCGTGGCTCTACCGTTGACCTGACGCTGTTCGACATGAACACCGAAAAGGAACTCGACATGGGCGGCACCTTCGACTGGTTCGGTCCCGAGAGTCACCCCGACTTCTGCGGTAATCCTGAGACGGGCGAATTTACAGGCGACAACAGCAAGAGTCCTGCTAATCCAAAACGCAGCATCACCCCCGAACAGTTCAAGAACCGCATGATCCTGCGTCAGGCCATGCTCCGTCATGGTTTCAAGCCTTTTGTCACCGAGTGGTGGCATTTCACACTCCGTGACGAACCCTTCCCAGATACATATTTCACCTTCCCTGTTAGACAACTATGAAATCAGAAAAGAACAAGGTTTTTCATGAACAAAGTACGAATTACAGCCATACGTCAGACGGTCTATTCTGACCTGATGGCAAAGTATGAGAATCCCATCGAGCATACTTGCGATGTCAAGGAGGGCCAGGAATGGATTTCTGAGAATGGTGAATGTCCTGAAGGGATGTGTCCTGCTGCATGGTACTCCATGCGGGAGTTTGTGGAGTCATTAGCCAGAGGTGAAGGAAACTTCTACGATGGCTGGATGAAGAACCCCATGAGTGCGATGATTAGTTGCAACGACGGCTTCCGTCCGTTCAGTTTCTATATTGAGGCAATTGAGTAATGTCCTGGAAACTGAAATATCGCTGTAAGGCTTGTGGATATGAAGCTGAAGTGTATGACGGACGTGGTTTGTTCCGTCAGCAGATTACAGCCATGTCTTGCCCTGACTGTAAGACTATCCAAAATATTGTAGTGGGTGGTATTATTGCCGACGTGGCTCCATCGTACAGAAGCGAGGTGGGTCGTCTATGTTTGCAATGTGGCAGCGATAATATCCGTATTTGGGATGGTAAGACTTGCCCTAAGTGTCAGGGAGAAATGGAAGAAACGGGAGAGAAGGAGTTTTGGACATGAGCAGAATCCATATTTTCCTCTGAAATCGTTGGAAAAAGAATTGGGTGTAACCCCTTAAAGTTAAGGAAGTTACACCCAATTTATTGATAATCAGCGTATTCTGATTACTCCTCGACGGCAGCCTGCGCGGCGGCTAACGGGAACTGAGTATCAGCACTTTACGGCAAATCTGGGAAACATTTGGGAAACATTATGAGCATGTACTGCACATTCTGCATCCGATTTCCTCAATAATTCCAGCCATTTTTGACACTTCGACTACTTATTTCGATATTGTAGTTGTTAAACACTAACTGTTAGATCACTGATTGCATTACGACTTTTCAGCACGTTCTGCAAATTTTGCTTGCAAAATTAATGTTTTCTCATGACATTACGGTCGTTTTGCACGTTTTTCTTGCAGAATGTGTTTGTATTTAATATAAATTAAGGCATAAACCACATTCAGCTACCAATTTCTTGTTTCGATTAAAAGAAAAACGGATGGAATTCAATGCCGGAGGTTTAAGTTTAAGTTTAGATATGCTTATATATATAATAAGGTATAGTAAACTTGAAGCAGATGATTGAAGGTTTAGCCTTTAAGTTTAGAATTGCAAGTATCTATACATGAATAAACGTAAACCTAAACTTGCCCGAATAAAATATATCCGAAGAGAGATACCTCGTTTCTCATTTTCGTAGAAACTCGCTG
>Ga0247609_10002658_pt1 | contig 18745 bp, 20 predicted proteins | sample 172DNAGHGlowgp2_FD_193487 | JGI IMG/M metagenome (GOLD analysis project Ga0247609, IMG submission 193487) | Sheep rumen microbial communities from Palmerston North, Manawatu-Wanganui, New Zealand - 1728 DNA GHGlow gp2 | ecosystem: Host-associated > Mammals > Digestive system > Stomach > Rumen ...
TCCTGAGTTGATACGGCTATCGATCCCTTTTTCTCAGGAGGAAATGTCAAAACTGGAATCAAGTCTTATGGAAAATGGCTGTCTTGAGCCAATAATAATATGGAATGGAGTTATACTGGACGGTCATAAAAGATACAAAATATGCGTTGACGAAAACATCGAATATGAAATAGAAGACATGGAATTTCAGAATTCAATAGAAGCAGCAATATGGATCTGTTCAAAGCGAGTAAAACAGTATAGTAAAAGATCTGCTCCATATCTGTATTTGATTGGAAAATGGTATGATTATCAAAAAAGATATAATTTTGAAAACAGGAAGAAAAACGGATATCAATCCAGTACGGATATGAATACTGATGTGCCAAAAGGAAACAGAAGAGTAACATCGCTTGCAATGGGCGTAGAATTAGGGATGAATCATTCTACGGTCGAAAAGTATAATAAGGTAGCTGAATCGATAGAACGCTTAGATACGATCGAGCCAGCACTGTATAACGCAATTTTAAGCGGAGAAGTTGAATTCAGTCAAAATGAATTGATTCGTATGCTCAGTATGGATAATAAGACGATCAGCAGGATTCGTCATAGGTATGTGGATCGCAAAGATATCAAAATGCGTTCTTATGGTGTAAGAAAACGTAAGCACTTTAAGAACGACGATCTTGATGAGTCCGATAAAAAAATCACTATAAATACAGGAATAAAAGAAATGCCAGCATATGATCCCGATATGGCGATTCGTGGATTAACTTTAACTATCCCTATGTGGATCGCCGCAATAGAGAGAGCACAGCATCAAACCGATATGACTATGGCGACAGAAAACGCAAAATTACAGCTCGGTGAAATGCTTATAAAACTTGAAGACAAGATTCAGGAAGCATTGGAGGATTTGTAATGTTTGACGGAGGTATTTTAACAGAACAACAGCAAAAATGTATTCCTGATGTATCATTCGAATTGATACCGATACGAAATCTTGTATCAAATCAGGATTATCAGCGAGCTCTTTCTGAAAAACATATCAGAGAAGCTCTTGAAGAATTTGATGTATACCAGCTTAATCCTGTAAAAGTAAGCCGACGTGACGGGGTAAACTATGTTTTTGACGGTCAGCACACTATTGAAATAGTTGCAGCAGCTTCCGGAAGCCGAGATACTCCTGTATGGTGCATGATATATGATGACCTGAAGTACAAGGAAGAAGCTCACATATTTGCAGATCAGCAGAAGCATGTTAGGACCTTGCTGCCTTATGAGACTTTTTCAGCACATTTAGAAGCCGGAGACGATAAGCAAATGATAATAGACACAACTGTCAAGTCATATGGTTTAAAAGTATCAGGCAAAAGATTGCCTAACACTGTATGTGCTATCGGTACATTAGAAAGAATATATGACAAATATGGCATCAATGTTCTCGATACTGTACTGAGATTAGCTGTCGGGGCTTGGGAAGGTGAAAACAATTCGCTGTCAGGCTCAATTCTTATGGGAATAGCTAAAATCGTAATATCTTATGGTGACGATCTGAAAGAGGATATGTTTGTTGATCATGTTGGAAAAGTATCGGTGAAATCTATCGTCAGAACCGCCAAGGAAAGGAGCCCGGGAGCATTAGGATATGCAGAAGCAATGGTATTGGCGTATAACAATAAAAATAAGCAAAGATTGTCATTACGAGCTCTTCATGGCGGTAAATTTGTTGTGAACGATCCTAACGATTTTGGAGATTAATAAGAAAAGGTAATACTATGAAAGCAAGAATTCCAGATAATAGATCATGGGCAGAAAAAAGAATGGAAGAAATCGAAAAGCTTATGGAGCATCCGCTTAACGCAGATGATGCGTTTTCCTTCCGATGTAAACAATGCGGCGGATGCTGTAGGGATAGAATTGACATTTTGTTATCTCCGTTTGATATATGCAGAATGGCAAAGCAGCTGGATATACCGCCGGAAGAAGTAATATATAACTACGGGTATGTATATATTGGGAAGACAAGTAAAATACCACTTGTAAGCTTAAAAATGAGACCAGACACAAATGAATGTCCGTTTTTAGAGAAGAATCGTTGTAAGATACATAATGGTAAACCTGTGGCTTGTGCTTTGTTTCCTCTTGGTAGGTTTGCCGCAAGGGACGAGGATAATGACGTAAAGATAGCATACATACTACAACCGGTAGATTGTGGTACCAAGGATGAAGAGCATACCGTCCGGCAATGGATGAGTAGCTTTAATCTTGAAGAAAGTGAACAATTCTTCTTTATATGGCAAGACAAGGCAATGCAGTTGTCGGAACGTATGAAGAAAATAATCGACGATATGCCTCCTCGTGTACAGGAAATGTTGATCAATCAGATAACACACTTTATTTATGCAAGTTACGATATTGAAAAGCCTATTCAACCTCAACTTGAAAGAAATTACTTATATACCGAGCAGATGCTTTCAAGTATTGAGAGAAAGATCGCTGAATTGCTATTGTAGTAATAAATGGAGATAATGAATTATGGGAAGGAGGCTCAGTCATGAAACTGCCGAGTATAAACGTGATTACACAGCAGGAATTCTGCTCTCACATTGAAGATGATGATTTCCTTTATAAATACGGGAATCCTGTGGCAATTCAGGCTGAAGACGGCTCCATACTGGTATGTATGGCGATTGAATACTATGAACGTATGACAGGAAAGACTATAGAAAACAAAATAGAACCAAGAGGTAGTATCTGATGCATTACGTTCTTTCGGATATTCATGGCAATAAGGAAGCCTTTGATACTATACTTTCCATGATTGATCTTAATCCAGAGGATCAATTGTATATCCTTGGAGATGTGATAGACCGAGGAGAATATGGGATTGAATTGCTACAGCAAATAAGAACAATGCCGAATTGTACGTTATTGATGGGAAATCATGAGTATATGATGGTGAATGCTTTGCGGCATCCTGAAAACCTGCACTTCAAGTATGTATGGAGAAATAACAGAAGTCTCCATACATACGAAAAGTATTTTAGACTAAGCCGAGAAGCGCAGGATAAGCTGCTTTGTTATCTTGAAACTCTGCCGGTACAGCTAGAGATAACCGTAAACAGGCGGAAATTCATTTTAGTACACGCAGCACCACAGGAACTATTTGAAACTGAAAATAAAAAATGCTATAAATTGAAAGAATTTATGGTATGGCACAGACTTTCGCCTTTTTCAGAGATGCCACCTAGGAAGAATGTTATATTCGGTCATACTCCGACATGGAGAATTCATAAAAACGAGCATATATTCCACGGAAAGAAGATGATCGCTATTGATTGCGGCAGCGGTTTTCCGAATCATGGAGGTCAGCTAGGATGCATACGATTGGAAGACATGACCGAATACTATTCGAATGATGGCGTTTTTACTAAGGAAGAAGCTGCTGAATGGCGGATGAACGGAGGTCATGTTGAATGAAGAAGGATCGATACATTTGTGAAGTATGCGGAAAAGTAGAAATACTTACCACAGATGAAGCATTTGAAAAAGGCTGGGATTATCCGCCGTTTATTGGAGAGTTTGGCGTAGTATCACCAAGGACTTGCCCTGAATGTCCTATGGAAGAAACGGCATGGGCAGCTCTCGTGCTTAAACATAAGACTTACTCTGAACTATCCGATAAGCAGAAAGAAGCAGTTCAGAGAATACTAAATGAGAAGAAATGAGGTATTATTATGAAAATGATGACATCAGCACAGGCAGCAAAAGAACTAAAGAGACTGAATGAAGAGCGTGACGCTTTACTGTCGGCAGAGGCAAGAGCTTCAGTATTTACAGCCGCTATCCAGGAAGACATTGAATCAGCCCGTCCTGATTATGATTACGAAGCAACCTTCGATGACCTTAGGGCAATAGAAATGAAGATCATAAGGCTCAAGCACTCTATAAGCCGGTTTAATCTTACAACTAAGGTACCGGGTTTTGGCATGACAATAGATGAAATGTTGGTTTATATTCCGCAGCAGACAGCTTTGAAGAAAAAACTGGATAAAATGCGTTCTCGCTTACCAAAGGAACGTATAAACAGCGGATTTTCACGCACATCGAACTTTATAGAATACAACTACTGCAATTATGATGTCAAGAAGGTACAGAGCGACTTTGAAGAAGCGTCAAAGCGTCTGGCTGAAGCACAAATGGCACTTGACCGTATAAACACGACTGTCGAGTTTGAGGCTGATATATAAAGCACTTCCGTAATCAGGCAGCTTTCTATAACAGCGGAGCGAGGTATATAGTTTCAAGCTCTCGTAGTTATCGGAGTTATTATATTGTTATTCGTTATCAGTTAAGGTGTATAGTCAAATACTGAAACTGTTTGAAGCAGTAATACAAAGATGATCGCAAATCATCGTTGCCTGATTAAAAAACCTTTTCCGCAGTGGTATATCGGGTTAAAGCTTATCCCTAAAGCTCGAAAACGTCATTGTTCATGGTTATTGTAGTAGTAATGTGTTATTCATGGCTTTTAAGTTTTAGTTCAAGGGCTAAGTTATAAGCCGACCAGGTGGTCTATATTCTATTGCGGCTTCAAGGCAGCCGAGGTTCGGTTTCAAGCTGTTTTCTATAAAGGAGCTAAATATGGCAGAAGATAAGGATTTTGAAGAAAGAGGATACAAAAGATATCCTCCAAGTGATATAGATTGTGATGCGGTAAAGTACTTTTATCAGAAAAGATTCGATGGTACAGCTGCTCAAAAATACTTTATAACAGCTAAAAAATGGGAAATGTGTGACAACACGGGAAAACAAGTCTATAACGGATTTGAATATGAAGTCCAGTTATATCAAAAAGGTACGCATTTGCCGTTGAATTTGACTTTCCATAAGGAATGGACTCTCGACGATGTTGAGAATTATGTTGAAGAAATATATATAACTGGCTTATTTGAGCCTTATGATGAATATAAAATGTCTTGACAAGCAGTAAAGCTTGTGCTATCATAGTCTAAAATAAGAAAGAAAACTGAAAGCAGGTGAAAAGAATGGTATATATAACAGGAGATATACACGGTGAACTTGATCCAATATATGAATTGTTCATAAGGCATAGGCCATCTAAAGATGACATAATCGTTATTCTCGGGGATGTCGGAGTAAACTACACAGGCACACTGCACGATAGAGGACTCAAGACTGCGATGAGCAAACTCGAATCTACTTTCTTCTGCATTCATGGTAACCATGAGAACCGTCCTCAAAATATAGCTTCTTACGAAGAAAAGGAGTGGAATGGCGGTCGTGTCATGTACGAAGAAGACTTTCCCAACCTATTATTCCCTATAGATGGTGAGATCTTTGATATTGAAGGAAAGAAATGTATAGTGATCGGCGGAGCTTACAGCGTGGATAAGTATTATCGTTTGAGAAATGGCTATAAGTGGTGGCCGGACGAGCAGCCTTCGCCGACAATAAAGGAATATGTGGAAAAGCAGCTATCCGAAAACAAAATAGACGTTGTTTTCTCTCATACCTGTCCTGCCAAATATATACCTACTGAGTGCTTCCTTTCAGGTATTGATCAGTCCAGAGTAGATAACAGCACAGAACAATGGCTTGATACCATCGAGGACAAGATTGAATATGAAGCATGGTATCTTGGACACTGGCATACTGACAAGCGAATAGATAAGATGCACTTTCTGTTTCACGACGTTGAAGTGTTATAAGAAAGGTTGATTATAATGAGTAAAATAGAGTTAATAAATGCCTCATGTGCAGATCAAAAGGTCGATGCTGTAGTAAATGCTGCAAACAGCGGCTTATGGGCTGGCGGCGGAATCTGTGGCGTTATATTTCAGAAAGCTGGTCTCAAGCAGCTGACGGAGGCTTGCTCTGCGTATAAGACTCCGTTAAATGACGGAGACGCTGTCATAACTCCTGCATTCAACATGACAAATGCTAAGAATATAATTCACGCTGTAGGTCCTGACTTCTCATATACTCCTACAGCTTTTAAGGAGTTATTCGATGCGTACTATAATTCTCTGTGCGTATTAAAGGAAAATGGGCTTCACAGCATATCATTTCCGCTTATAAGCTCCGGTATCTTTGGCGGTGATCTGTCGGATCCTGCCGGTGAGTCTACTAAGCAGTGCTGCAGAGCATACAATAAGTTCATTGCTGACTATCCTGAATATGAGATAGATGTAAAGCTTTGCGCTTTTACGTCCAGAGAAATGGCATCAGCTCAGAATGTTTTCAACAAGTTTATAAAGTGACTAAACTCCCTGTGTTTACACACAGGGAGTGATTTGTATCAATTATTAAGCAAAAGCAGATTATACATATTTTTTATGAAAAATACTTGCATAAAATATTACTTAGTGGTATAATAAAGAAAATGAAGTATTAGGAGCTGATATAATGCTTATCTCTTTAAAGGTCAATAACTGCTTTATTTATAACACGGAAACAGAGTTTACTATGCGCTCTGATATGCGAAACAAGCATTTTCCAAGCAATGTAGTTTCCGTAAACTCCACTAATGTGCTGAAATCAGCAATAATAATGGGACCAAATAATGTCGGAAAGACTAACTTTGTTAAATGCATTGATGCTGTAAGAGGCATCATGCTCAATGAGGGAAAGCGAATGGTTCCGAATATATTCAATGCAGATAAGAATTGCGAATTCGCAATATCTTTCTGCGATAACAGTTTTGAATACAGCTTTGAGCTGAAGTACGATTTCCCTAAGAATGACTATATTTTCGAGAAGTTCTCAAAAATCACCTATGATGTCCATAAGAACAAGAAGGAAACGATAATTCTGCTCAGGGATACCCAAAACAAGGAATACATCTGCAATACAGAAGACGAGGCAGAAAAGAATGCTGTTATTTCAGCAATGAAGGTAACTGCAAAGAATAACCTTTTGATCTACCTTCTTGATACCTCTCAGTTCTCTGTTCTGTCTGAAATAAAGGATATCATTACTTCATTTGCCAAGAAGATAGATATCGTTGATATGAACAATATTCCGATGAAAAAGACTATCGAAATGCTAAAGATGTCAGATGGCAAGACACAAAAGATTGTAAACTTCATTCTTAATGCAGACCTTTACCTTGAAAACTATCAATATCTTAAAGCAGATAATGCGAATAACGATATCATTAAGGTATTAGATCCAAATGGCGAACTAAATCTTCAGGAAAAGGTTTTAAAAGGCTCAGAAACATTTATGGATCAGCTCCATTTGTTCTCGACATATAAAGGTCTGACTGTTCCAAGTCTAACTTTTGACTCAACCGGCACCAAGAAGATAGCTTGCCTTGCAAGTTATGTGATAGACGCTCTTGAAAACGGACGTATCCTTGTTGTAGATGAACTTGACAATAGCCTTCATTTCAAGCTCGTTAGAGCTATAATAGCTATGTTTAACAATGAGCTCAACACAAAGGCACAGCTTATTTGCACGGTTCACGATATTACTCTGCTTGATTGCCAGAAGCTGTTCAGAAAAGAGCAGATATGGTTTGCTCATAAAGACATGGAGAATGCATATCTGTATTCATTATCTGAATTCACAGCTGAAAAGGACGGAGTAAGAGATACAAGCGACCTTGTTGAAAAATACAAGCGTGGCGTATTTGGAGCTCTTCCTGAGCCTGATTTGTTCGAATCTTTGCTGGAGGTGCAGAATAATGGCTAAACCTCCAATTAGTTATAGACACAGAGTATGTGTTATATGCGAAGGACTTGAAGATACTGAATACTTCAACAGGCTTCTTCAGCTTAATGTATGGCGTACAGACATTTATGACTTCTATCCGATTAACGCCAAAAGTGCTTCAAATATTTTCGCAAGATATCAAGATGCGTACAATAATGACGCTTACGAAGTTATACTGGTATTTTGCGATACAGACAAGGCTCCATATAGAGAGTATTCTTTGATCAAGAACAAGATTAACGGTTTTCATGCTAAATCCGGAGTAACCGACAAGGTGGTCATCTTCGCCAATCCATGTACAATGCAGATTGTTCTGTCGCATTTTGGCGATGCAGATCTTCGAAATCAAGGAAAAAAGACTAATGGAAGAATAATAGAGGAACTAACCGGAGTTGCCAATTATGATGCTCATGCTGATCAGGTCAAGGAGCTATGCTCAAAGATATTCAAGCGAAGCTATCCAGAAATGCGTGAACGTGTAAAAGAAATGGATAAGGGTGATGAAGTATCAGGAAGCACGAACTTCATTCATTTCCTTGATAAGTTTGAAAATGAGGACTTTTCGTGGATAAGTGATATAAAGGAATGCCTTGAGCAATAATACTTAACCTATTGAGACAGCAAATAATAATATACTCGTAAGTTACTAACTCGTAATTCACTTAATTGGAAGATGTATATATTCAAAGGTTATTTGATTGAGGTGATAAAATGAATGAATTGTCGAAATATCTGTGTTTGCTTCTTCGTCACCAGCCTGAGAAAGCAGAGCTGGATATGGACGAACACGGTTGGGTATCAGTAGAACAGCTGATAGATGGTGTTAATAGCCACAGCAGCTATAAGCTGGACCGTGAACTACTGGAGCAGATAGTATCCGAAGATAATAAGGGACGCTACAGATTTGATGAAAGCCACGAAAAAATCAAGTGCTGCCAGGGACACTCTGTTCCTTGGGTTGAACCTGAGTTGGAATATTGCGAACCGCCTGAGTTCCTGTATCACGGAACGACTACAAAGGCTCTTGAAGCCATTGAAGAAAGCGGAGCTATAAAGAAGATGAAGCGTCATGCTGTACATATGCAGGCAGATATAAGCAAAGCTTGGCAGTCTGCTGAGCGTTGGCACAAGACTCCAGTAGTGCTGAAAATAGCAGCATTGGAAATGTACAAGGACGGATATGAGTTTGGAGTTACCGAAAATGAAGTCTGGTGTTCCGAGAAAGTACCTGTGAAGTATATTTGTGACAGAATCTATAACAGGTAATATGAAAGGAAGATATCTCATGAATTTTAATAATCCTATCATACGTTATCTTGAACGTAATAACATGATAGATGATTTCATATCATACAGTGTTTATATGCGCTTTCTTACTGGTCTATCATATTTTAACTCAGCTCTGCTTGTTGCCCAAAGACGAGGTGTAGGCTTTGCTGCAAGTGAAGCTACGTGGAAAAATCGTTTCGGACGAGAGGTAAAGCCGGGAGCAAATCCTCTTGTTATAATGAAGCCGTTTTCTCCGCTTGATTTATATTTTGAAGCTTGTGACACATATAGTCCAAAAGATGATCCTCTTCCAGATTGGATCGCTGAAGACTCGACTCACATTCCAAATTTTCCTTGCAGGCCATTTGAGATCAATATTGATCCTGTTATAAGAATGCTGAACAATCATGGCGTGTACTATGATGAGAGAGAAATGGGTGAGCGATCAGGTGGTACCATAGAATACTGTGAGGCTCCGATATTGGTAAAAGCTTATCACAATAAAGCATTTGATAGTATTCAGACGCATTATGCAATGGTTGTGAATTCAAAGAAATCACATGAAGAGAAAGCAGCGGTAGTTTTTCATGAGATCGGACATTTGCTATGTGGTCACTTGCCGCAAGACGAGACGTTGAAAAAATATAGCTGGATCAAGCTGTCAGTGCCAAAACGTGATAGAGAAAAGCTTTCAACTGAGCAGAAGGAGTTCGAAGCTGAAACTGCCTGTATGTTAATAATGAAAGGTCTTGGTTATGAATATGACCGCTCTAAGTATCTTGATGGTTATCTTGTAAATGGAGCTGAACCACAGTATGACTTGGAAATGTCTATAGCTGCCGCAGATCAGTTTTTGAAATGGATGAAAAACGATTCGGAATTGCGCTATTATATTCCGAATATATGATGATAAAAAACAAGAAATGAGGAAAGCAATTCAATGCACCTACTATTCTTATGCAGTCAGAACAAGAGAAGGTCTCTTACCGCAGAAAAGCTGTTTAACGGTTATGAATCTCACGACGCATGCTCTGCAGGAACAGAGAACAATGCAAGAGTTAAGGTTACCCCCGGACTTCTTGGGTGGGCGGACATTATATTCTGTATGGAAAAGAAACACGTCAGAAGAATCAAGGAGCGATACTCAGACATTATAGCTGATAAAACAGTGATATGCCTTAATATTCCTGATGACTATAATTATATGGATGACGATCTGTGTGAACTGTTGAATGCTATCATTCCAGAGTATCTTTGAAATGGAGGATACAACATATGACCTTGTGGACAATTCAACCAGAAGAACTTTATCATTCCATATTTGAAACGGGACAATATGTCTGTGATCCAAAGCAAATTCTTATGTCTGAATTCACTGAGATGTACGACTGGCTTGTTATGCAGATGAGGGAACGCATAGGAGAACCACCGAATGGAGTAATCTATCCCGTGTGGGCATGGCATACCCAGAGATCAAAACGTCAGAAGCCAGATCTTCGCTCAGAACGATGGTCAAACGGTTATGATGGAGAAAAATTTGTATGTCTGGAAATTGAAGTGCCAGATGAACAAGTATTGCTGTCTGATTTTGATTTATGGTCGATTGTATTATTGAATGACTTGATTACTGAAACAGAAGAAGAGGACGAAGAATTAGATAAGATGTATAAGTCACTTGCACCGAAAAGGCAGCTTGAAATGAAATATGAGAATTGGAAGCGTGTATTTGATGTAACTCCGCTCAATAATTCATGGATGAGACGTGGTTCGTGGATTCAAGCGACTTTCTGGACGCTCAAAAAGGAAATGATAAAGGAAGTCAGATTTTTTAATGCAGTAAGGCATAAAGGCTTATATACGAAATAAAGAGGAGTGTTAAACTAAAAGATGCTGGATTATGATTTATGATCTTATTTGTATACTTATTATTATAATATTATCGAAAGGGAAATGACATATGAATGAAAATGGCTTTAATACTTCGGAGCACTCTGATCTTAGGGGGGCGTACAAAACATTTGTAAAGCAGATGGCGGGCTGGTATAACGGAGGTGAACTTCCCGAACTGGCAGGTCAGGATCTGCGCTTTGTTTTAGAGCTACAAAGGCAGAAACTGCGCTCTCTTGGACTTGATTTGAAGTACGAGATACAAAATAAAGGGTCGGGCAGTATCGATATCTCAAGCCTTTCTCTCAGCGACAGAATATTTACAAACACCATCATCGGCGGATATATGGATATGACAAGAAGCATTGGCAGCTCGCAGGAGCAGCTCAGCAAAAGCACTGCTGACATAGGTCTGTTTATGATGATACAGGAACTTAAGAACGGAACTCACCTCGATGACAATATGGCTTTATGCTGTCCTCACTGCGGTGCACCTTCAACGATCAGTATGCTGCAGAGCGGTTGTAAATACTGCGGTACGAAATTCATTATGAGCGAGCTTTATCCGAAAGTCATGAACTATATGATTCATGAACGCTATATTAGCGAAAGGGTAAGTAACAAAAATAAACGTGATCTGGCAATTCTGATAGCGGCGTGTAGCATACCGATGATAATAATTGCGATAATATCCAATGTGTTCTTCAGTCAAGGTCAGGAAAGGATAATGAATATTATCCTTGCTCCCATTAGCGGTATCTTTGCCGGAGCAATGATTGGCGGCATGATTTTTCTGTTCAAAAAGCTGTTTGAGACATTCGGAATTATCGGAAAAGGTCTGCGTGGTGGAAGACATACGATTTCAACTATAATCAATGCGAATAAGATCAAAAGGTACGATCCCGAATTTTCATCAGAATACTTCCGTGATAAGATAATATCTCTGTTCAGAATGGCTGTTTACAGCAAAGATACTTCAGAGCTTGCCTGCTGCAAATGTCAGTGTCCCGAAAGGGCGGCTGATATCATTGAAGCACAGCTTTTCAATTTCAACATAAATAGCTGCAAAATAAAAGACATGGTATGCGATGCGGAGGTCACGCTGTTTCTGGATTGTATACATTACAAGGACGGAAAAGTCAAAAGCAAAACGGACAAGTACAGAATGCGTATGACAAAGCGGCTCAAGGATCCGACAGATCTTGGCTTCTCTTTTGCAGCCGTAAACTGCCCGTCGTGCGGCGCAAGCTTTGATGCGCGCAATGAAAAGGTATGTCCGTACTGCAACACTGAGTATCTGCATGAAGAGCACGATTGGATCATTACTGATTTGAAATGATTGTGATTTTGGAAAATGCGTCATAGAAGCACTGTGTCAGTAATAATTCAAATCAATCAATTACAATCTTTAAGCACTTGTCCAAATAGGCAAGTGCTGTTTTATACCTCGCAAACGGCTATATTCAGCGGAGTGTCCAAATGTCCGCAAAAATCCTTGTATACAATAAAAAAACAGCTCGCCCGTGAAGGGCGAACTGCAAATCATATTATTTCAAGAACATTTCGAGATTAGAAATATGCTCCAGTTGAAGCTGATCTGTGACATGAGCGTACAGATCAAGACTTATCTGAATAGAACTGTGACCGAGCAACCTGCTGAGTGTCTTTATATCCATACCGCTTTCCAGACTGCGGGTTGCGAATGTGTGTCTGATTCCGTGAAAGTTGATGATGCGGATGTTATGCCTTTTTAGCATACACTTAAAAGTCTTCTGGAAATTCCGCGGATCAATGGGCTGACCATTTTGGGATATAAATACAAGTCCTACGTCCGGATAGCCGTTCTCGGACAACCAGCGCTCCTGCTCCTGACGATGAGCGTATAGCTTTTGTGCAATCTCAGGCAGCAGCGGTACTGTAAAGACAGAAAAGCCTGCTATGAAAATGTAAGCCGGAAAAATCTCGGAGAGAACTGTCCCGATTATATCTGTATCGCACCAAATGCCAGTGACGGATATCGTTTTTCAAAGGCAATGAAAAATTCCGGATTTATAAGTATAGATGACATCATAAACACATATCTGCCACTCGGCTTTTCTAATTTCAAAATAGAAGGCAGAGGACTCGGAAGTGCTGTCAATCTCGAATTTCTGCTTTATTATCTCACAAAGCTGGAATACCAGCTGACTGTCCGTGAAGAGATCTATCTCGACAGTATGTTGGATCTGTTCTGAATATCATATTAGATATATAAAACAATTAATGTCATTATTAGGAGACTTTTATGGAAGTAAATAATTACAATACTTATTTCAATGTCATTTTTAAATGTGTAGGGAAAGAAGATACCATTTGCCATTTTTTCCCGCAGGACACATATGCAAGGGAGCAATATGATGAAATAAATGCTCAGGTGAAGCTATTATCTGAAAAATATGAGGGCTTAAAGCTTGGTGTTTCACTTTGTGAAAGTTTATTTTCCGTCTACTTTCCTCTCTCTGAATTTCCCGAGGACCGTCATGATGAGATACTTGGAGCTGTGATATCTGCCATGAACTGCATATCGGGGATAAAGGCAGTATACATCACCGACAACGGCGATTTTATGAGCTATGATGATATAGAGTACGATCTTGCAGAGGTTCAGGATACCTTCGATGATAGCTTTTTGGACGATGTCCTGGGTATCACAAGGCTCGGTCTTAGTTACCCCACCCACACCGAAGGCATAGAGGGTGAATGCTTCAATTACAGTGTTTACTTTACCGATGATAACGCAGGAGAAGAAAAAGCGGCTACTGTAAGAAATGTGGTCGAGTCCTTTGATTTTGGTCTTAAAGATGATGATTACGCTGGTTATTTAAGCATCTCTGCCGACAAAGACAAGGTCTCTATATATCTTGATCTGGGAAATGTCCAGCCTGGGAATGAAAACAAGGTCATTCATGGTATACTTCTTGCCCTCAACAATGTTCAGGGTATCAAAAGCGTTATCATCAATGAGAAATGAAACTTATGTCATAACAAAAAGGCATTGAGCTCGATAGCTGTAGTGATTGGGTGAACGCATTTTCAATACATATTGATTTGTTTTAGCATCAAATAAGAAATAAATTTGAAAGAATTTCTCTATTTTTCTATTGACAAATTAACGGAAATATGTTACACTATTAAAGTAATAGACAGGTTTTGTACGCATTTAGGAGAAGTGATTTTTACGCAAATTGCGAAAAATAGCGAATTATTATGCGTCATCTTTTTAGTCATGGACTGACAGAATCGTTATGTGAAAACCTGTCAGAGAACACAATATGCGCTCTGACAGATTTTCATATACATTAAAAAATGTGGCTTGACAGCTAATGCCCTTTACAGGTTCTTGCGCCTTCGTAAGTGTTTGTTGTTCCACATACGACCTATTAAACAACTTAATGGGCTACGACTTCATTTAGAGAAGTCCACTTTTAGCAAGATTATCGTCAAGTGTTTTCATTGCTCGCTCCCCTGATTGCTCATATTGCATAGCAAGCAGAGTATAAGTTGTAAATAGTTTACTTCAAGCCTTTATATTCAATTATCAAGCTTCAAAATCATTATACATAAAAAGCAAACCTTTCAGTCTGATGCGGCAAACATACAACTGAAAGGCTTGACAAAACTATGTTAAATGTGCTATAATTAATAGCACACAAAAAATAGCCATCTTGCTAAGTCAGTTAGATGCTGTAACATCTTTCTGATTATGGGGAGTGTCGGAACGCCAATTCCTATGCTCCCTGCGAGGTGCTTTTTTATTATGTACGTCAATTATTATATCACACTTAAATGTGAATGTCAATACTTTTTTCTATACAAAATGCAAAACTCCGTATTATTGAAAATCGGAGTTTTTTCTTTTAATAGTATTTTAGGGATTGAATTATTCATAACAGCCCTTGAAATAAAGATGAAAATATAGCCGAGATTAAAAGGCTTACTGAAATTAGTCATTCTTGTATCATCGCCTGTTGTAAGGGTAAGAATAGAACCGCTGACGGTTTCCATTGGAATTGTGCTGATGGCGATAACAAAAATCAATAATTATCTACAAAAAATATAGACGTGATGTTTAAAAACAGTTGCATTATTCTATGTAATGTGTTATAATTGCATAAACAGCAACGTTGCTGTCGGAATGAAAAGACAGAGGTGATTGATTTGAAAGCTTATGGTAATTCTTTTAGCATTATAAGAAATGATTATTTGTACGAAATTCCTTTTTTTCAAAGAAGATATGTATGGAAAGAAGATAATTGGAAAGAGCTTCTTGAGAGTTTGAGCGTTGCAAATGACTGTCCTTTCTTAGGTTCTATTATTCTGAAAGAAAACTCTGATACAGAAGGCAATACATTCTGGACTGTAATTGACGGACAGCAACGATTAACTACATTGAGCATTCTTATGCGTGCTTGTTTTGATGAACTCGCAACAATAAAGGATACAGAACGTTTTCGTTCTAAATATGACGATGAAGATCCTTGGAGCGAAGAGGTCCGTACACCGTTTAACGAAACCACTCATATAAAGGATTCCAAAAAGAATAGACACACAAAGATACGTCATAGTCGCATCGACCATATTGATTTTGAAAAGGTTATAGTATTTTCGTTGCTACTTGTAGCAACATTGTATCTTGCAGGATAAAACAAATGTCGTTGAGATTTGTGTCAACGGCATTGTGCTTCATATTATTCCGTAATCATTAGTATCAATTGTAAGAGCTCTTGCAACTTCGATTACAACTCTTTTTTTTGGAAGACGCAGAAACAGATCAAGGGGGATATTGAACTCTACATCATTATACAAAGTCATTAACAGTTCAACACTTCACCAAACGAGAAGCTTGAAATACGCAAGACAAAACACCATAGAAACTGCTGTCAGATTTTTGACTTTCATAGATGTTACTCCTGCAATCTCAGTATATAAAAACTTCAAGCAAGCATTATTGACTGAGGAATCTTTCAATCGTCATTTCTCCGCCAGTGGAAATATAGGCATAATAAGAGAGTATACACGAAGCATCCTTTGCGTCAACCTTATCATCGCCGTTTACATTCGAAGCACTTCGCTGTTCGTCTGAAAAGCTCCCAACTCCGCCTGTTGACATCTGTGAGTAGTAAACAAGTATAATTGAAGCGTCCTTTGCATCTATCTTTCCGTCTTCGTTTGGATCGCCAAGCATAATATCTGGCTCACTTTCAATATCAATAAAGGTTATATTATATTTCTTGGCATATTCTTCTGCAGTTGAACCTTTATATCCCTTGATAACACCAGTGTATATGCCATCATAGTTTTCGTCTAATCCATTACAAATTGTTGAACTGCTATCGTGTATTATGCAATTTGGGTTCAATATTGAAATAGATTTTAAGTTAGAACAAGTAGAAAATGCACTACCTTTAATCTCCATTACCGACGATGGAACAGAAACATATTCAATGGATTTGCACTCATAAAACGCACCTGAACATATTCGAGAAACAGAATCCGGAATAGATAATCTGCTGCCACAGTTATTATAATTAGCATCAAAAAGCAATCCGTTTTCTATAACAGATACGGAATCTCTTTTTTTAGCTGATAACCACGCCGTCTCATAAAAGGCATTTTTCCATATTTCCTTAACAGATTTGGGAATATTAATGTCTATAAGGCTGCGGCAATTTTTAAATGCTTCAGATCCAATGCTTTCTATTGTTTCGGGTAATGAAACTGAATAGAGATTAGAAGTATTTGTAAATGCAGTAGGGAATACATTTGTTGCTCCTTCTTCAATTATTACCTTGTAAATATCTTTAATATGTTTATTCCATGGCGAACCGTAAGGATCCCAATAGAATTTTTCTGTATCTGTTTCCCAATATCCCATTTCTCCCGTTCCGCTAATAGTGAGGGTACCGTAATTGTCAAGTGTATAGGTGAGATCATTTCCGCATCGTCCGTTTTCTATTATCTCAACTTCATCGTGTTCGATATCTATAAATTTGTTTCCATACTTTTGAGCATACGCTTCGGCTGTTGAGCCTTTATATCCTTTTATTATGACGTCGTTGACATTGAATATCTCGCATTCAGGGTTTGCAATTGTTAAAACAGCGTATTTAGGACACCCAGCAAAGTTGTTGTCAATTCTATTTACAGAATCAGGGAAATACACGGTTTCAAGATGGATGCATCCCCAAAATGTCTGTTCTTTAATTGTTTCTATAGATTTAGGAATAACAATTGTTTTTAGGGCACTGCATTCATAAAATGAACAGCTTCCTAATTCTGTCAATGAATCAGGCAATTTTACGGTTTCAAGTTGTTCTGAACCAGCAAACGCTCCTTCTCCTATATATCTAACTGTATCTGGAATAATAATCGATGAAATATCAGATTCTACAAATGAATTGTTAGTAATTCCTATGATACCATTAGGAATCACCAAGTCTCCCGAACAAGTTCTTCCGTCAATTATTATACTATTAATAACTACTAACGGGTTATCTTTTCGTTTTTCATCAAGCCATTTAGTGTCCCAAAAGGCGGTTCCATTTATATGATTTACAGAATCAGGTATTATTACTTTTTCAAGTTTAGGGCAGCTCCTGAATAAGTCTGATTCTATAGTAGATATTGATTCAGGAATAGTAACTGACTCAAGATTTGGACAGCCTGCAAAAGCAGCACAGCCAATTGTAGTAACAGAATCTGGAATAATTACAGATATTAGGTCTTGCGCTCCCAAAAATGCATTCTTGCTGATAGTAGTGACAGTATCAGGAATGACGATATCTCCAGAGCATTTCTTTCCCTCAATAAGAATACCGTTTATTACAACCATTGGGTCTTCTTTTTTCTTGTTTTCAAGCCAAAGACAATTCTCGAAAGCATTGCTACCAATACTTGAGACCGAAGAAGGAATGAACATATCAGAAAGATTAGGACAATTTGAAAAGGCATTCATTCCAATTTGTACAACTGAATCAGGTATTTGGATTGAAACAAGATTTGTAAACGAGTCAAAAGCATAATCACAAATGCTCGTTATACCATCTTCAATCTCAACTTTTTTGACGTTTTCCATTGAAGAGTAGAACCATGGTGACCTACCTCTAAAGACAAACCATGTCATCTCACCTGAACCACTTATTGTCAAAGTCCCTTCACTGTCAATAATCCAAGATATACTGTCAGATAATTCTCCGCTATCAACTATATCTACCGCCTTAACTGAAATCGGAGAAAAGAACGATTGAACGGGTAGATTATTCATCCCTGTATATGCAAATGTTAGAGAAACAGACATAATGCCAGCTACTATTCTATTGGTCTTCATATAATCAACTCCTCAAATCACTTGTTATTCTGCTTGATAAAAGATACAAGTTCTTTATCACCACCCGTTGAAAGGAACGAATAGTATGATAGTATAACTGAAGCATCTTTTGAATCGATTTTTCCGTCTGAATTAACGTCAGCCGCCGTTTTTTCATTTTCTGACAGTTTAGATTCAGCTCCAGTTGAAAGCTTTGAGTATTCAACAAGAATGAACGAAGCATCATTAGCGTCTATCTTCCCGTCATTATTGGGGTCGCCGAATTTGTATGCTGTCGTTTCACCGTTTAGAGCAATAAAGGTATATCCTTGTTTTTGTGCATACTCTTCTGTAGTTGATCCTTTATCGCCAATAAGCTTACCACTGAATATGAATTTTGTTTTGCCGTCGATAAAATCAGTTCCTTGACAAATTGATGAACCTTCTTCATCAAACACACACGATGGATTAAGAATGGTCACAGAATCTAGCTTTTCGCAATTAGCAAGAACATATTTTTTT